>Ga0210044_10001858_pt1 | contig 32066 bp, 43 predicted proteins | sample CryGey13umfilter_2_FD_183959 | JGI IMG/M metagenome (GOLD analysis project Ga0210044, IMG submission 183959) | Groundwater microbial communities from aquifer in Utah, USA - Crystal Geyser 4/9/14 3 um filter (SPAdes) (version 2) | ecosystem: Environmental > Aquatic > Deep subsurface >...
TTTCTCTTTCTTTTCGTATAAGGTTTCTAGTCTGACCATACGCCTATTATACCAAAAATAAGGATTGTTTGCTTACTCGTGCTTGACTTTACTGTATTTCTATGTATAATACTTAATAGTCCGACATCCTCATTATAGGAGACTCAAATGAGATTATGGGATGCGGTACTGGGGCTTCTTGCTCCAAATAAGTACCTTCACAACAGGAGTCTCCGTGACTCCGGTGCTCAAGAACGGCAGCGCCACGCTATCAACACCGCCCTCGCAATGAAGGCGTTTGAGGTTGCGCAAAAAACTGGTGCAGCTGTTAATCTCAGATGCACCAACTCTGGCTGGGTAGAATTATGCGTTGTACCTGGCGATGGAAAACCTACTTTCACCTACAACGGGAGAAATATAAATGACCCAATCGAACTTGAACGCAGCCATTGATGAGCTGCGTACCATGGCAAGCGATACCGCCAAGCTTCACGGGGTCTCACTCCCTGAAATCTTGGTCTACGCTACTGCCTACGAACTCATCAAACAGGTATCACCGAAAAACGCTATTGGCATTTTTGCCGAAGCATTGGTGGTACTCAAAAAAGCTGGTGCGTAACCCGCAGCCCGCAAAAGCACCCGCAAGGTTCGCTTTGCGGGTTGTTTTATTTCACCCCAAATCCACCACTTTCAAGAAATTAGCACACTCTATTTCAATCAAACGGGTTCTAACTTGTACAAAGTCTTCCACTGAATATAGAAGTATATAGAACATTAGAAAACCTTATTCAATGAGTAATGTTTTCTATATTTTTACTTATTCGGATTTCTAGGAATTGAAGCTAATTCTTGTCCGCTACTAATGAAAACGATAGTTGCACGCTGTCGTCAATCACATTGTCTGCCAAATTATCAAAGAATGATCCGGACATGGCGGTAAGTCCCCACTTGGTTCGATCAATCGTGGTGGTTGCTTCCACCTGAACTTGACCAGAGGCAGTTTCGTAAATTTCGGCTGGGAAATTTATTTCATTTGTAACACCTTTCATGGTCAAATCACCAGTTACATCATACTGAAAAGTGGAATCACTATCAGTGCGAACTGAAACATTTGTGATGTTAAATGAAGCAGTTGGAAATTCTGTTACATTAAACCATCCCTCTCCTTTTAAATGTCCCTCAAGAGTAGATTCTTGACCGGGCTTTTTGGCAGTTAAACCGACACTTAAAGTATTCATGTCAATGGTAAATTCACCAGTCGCATCATTTTCAGTAACGGTGATAGTGCCGGCTGAAAATCCAATAACGCCTGAATTAATATAACCATCAATCAAGGGTTTCTTTCCAGCCCAATTCACCACACTGTTTGATAGGTCAATAGCATATGATCCGGGTGACACCACCTGTTTAGTGGCAGAAGCAAGTTCATCTTTTTCAGTTAGGTTATTTTTGTTTTCCAGATCAGAAAGTAATTCATTGTCTACTTGATTGTTACCAGCAAAAAATAAGAACCCACCGGCTAATATAATCAAGACTCCCACTACCACTACGATTGTTTTCATATTCATAATTAAAATATACTTATCTTCTAATAAAAACTCTAGTATATCCTAAATTATTTTCTAAGCCAAAATCCAACACATATTTATATCTATATTTTAGGTCAAGTAGAATTATACCAGCTTTCTATAATTGATTATCACACCAACTCCATATTCCAACCTTGCTTGCTTTAGCATAATCTCTAATAGTCGTAAATTGTCCAGAATATTTAGTATTTGGAGAAATAGTCATTATATCAGCCAATCCTTCTTTTAATAAAGTTTCATTAATAAAGACATCGTCTACATAAATATAAGCTAATAATCTGCCGTATTTATCATATCTGCTTATGTCAGAAATTATTTGAACTGATCTGTTTTCCACTAATTCACGATTACGGGTGGTGGCCTCAGTACTTCCACATTCGGAAACAGGTGACGACTCGGGCGTATCAATACCAATATAGCGAATCCGCGTCGGCCTTGAGTCGTCCCCAAAAATAACATCAATAGTATCCCCATCAACCACCCGAGTAACAACAGCTGTAGTGGTGGCTGTATCTTTTATCTTGACCTGAGTTGATTCTTTTTCCTCAAATATTACAGGCACTTTTTCACCCAATTGAACCCCAATACCAAGAAAAAACTGAATTGCTAAAAAAAATAAAATGATTATCTCCTTAAAGTTATCCCACATAATAATAAAAACTATCTTAATTATGTCATACTATAGTTATATGAGAATAAAATTATTAATCTCTTCTCAAGGTAATATTGTTCCTCTTACCCTTATAGCTAGTGCGATAATTGGTTTTTTAACCATAACTGGTTTGTATCTAAATCCACTCGCCAATTCTCCAGCAAAAACAAGTATGCAAATTGATCCCAAGAATAAAACAGTATCCGTCGGTGAAGTTTTTACTGTGCAAGTATTAGTTGAATCAACCATTCCTGTTAATGTTTTTTCTGGATTGATTACCTTTAATGAATCAGTATTAGCTATTGCTAGTATAGACTACAATACTTCAATTGCTGATTTGTGGGCCAAAGAACCTTGGTATAGTCATGGTCATGGTACTATCACTTTTGCTGGCGGCACCACCAGATCGGGAGGATTTACTGGCAACGAATCATTGCTTTCTATAAAATTTACCGCCCTATCATCAGGGGATGGAAAAATCTCTCTTGAGAATGTTAAAATATTGCAACATGATGGCTTGGGTACTGACGCGCCACTTTACGAATCAATTGACTCAATCTTTACTGTCATTCCGACTTCCACAAACAACGAAACAGATAAACCAAAACAATCAAACAAACAAACAAATGTCACCGTCTTAACTAAGTCACCTAACCCTGACATCAATCAAGATGGCGAAGTTTCAATTTCTGATTTGAGTGTCTTTATGCTCTATTTGACCAGTAACAACCCTTTGGCCGATTTTAATAATGACGGTAAAGTAAATACGGCTGATTTGAGTATTTTACTTAACAGTATGTAATGGTAATAATAGTCGTCGCAGTCTTTGACTGCGACGACTATTAGCAATCACTCATCCTCGGTTTTAATCTCTTAATTTATTTTGCTGGGCTAACAAAAGTATTAGTGACTCGGTACATTTCATCAACCTCATTAGTGCGGATTACTGCCACTTTCACCTTACTATCGGTTGTGCTTATTATTCCATCATGACCAACCAAAACATCATTTTTAGCAGAATCAATCCTGATCCCCAACCAATCTAGATTATTTAATAATAATGAACGAAGAGTATCACTTCGTTCAGAAGCTGTGGCTGTTAAAATAATTGCGTCTAATCCGCCCAAGGCCACCGCGAAACCACCTAAAGACTTCTGAAAACGATACACAAATAAATCCATCGCTTTAATAGCTAGTTCATCACGTTGAGACAGACGTTCTAAAATATGTCTAAAATCTGCCTCACCAGTCAAACCCTTTAGTCCCCCTTGTGTTTGGACATAAGTCTGTGCCTCAAACAAATGAAAATTTTTGACCCGCATTAATTCTAGTAAGGCTCCCACTTCCAAATCTCCAGCTCGACTTCCCATAACCAGACCACTTCCCGGACTAAAACCCATTGTGGTATCAATACTTTCACCATAAAGTAAGGCAGTCATACTGACACCACTACCAACATGACAAATAATCATTTTGGCCGGTATTTCTGAAAAAATTGAAACCGTCCGTCTCACAACCGAAGCATTAGAAATACCATGATAGCCAAAACGATGAATGTCATACTTTTCGGTATCTTGCACTTCAATACTATAATCTCTAGCACGTGAAGGCATGGTCTTGTGGAAAGCGCTATCAGAAATACCAACCATGATGGCTTGGGGTAATTCTGTTTTTACCAAATCAATCTCATGAATAGTAGGAGGGATATGAAGTGGAGCGACTGGCTCGCGCTCACGTAATTTATGAATAAACAAATCATCAATTAACCGATGATTCTGAAAAAAAGTCCCCGGCGCAACAATTCTAATGCCAATATGCGTTATGTCTTGAAGATTTTTAACTATTCCTTCTCGCAAGGAAGTGTCAAGCATGTGACGAATTGCCAATGAGTATTCCTCTAGGGTAACTGGCCTGCTGGTTTGTTCTTTCCCCGGCAACTGCATGTAAAATTCAACCTTATAAGTATCACTTTCATAACGCATGTCCGCAATTGTCCGACCATCCTCAATGAGAGAATATTTTTTTGAAGAACTGCCAGGGTTGATTAGGAGCGTGATTGCCATATCCAATTTGTAATTTCTTCGGGGTCATTACCAAATTCAATAATATGAGCCTTGTGTTCAATCAGTTTATTTTCATATTTTTCGCGTAATTCTTTAGCTCTTTCAGCATTTATTATACCTTGATCTTCGGCTAAACTAAATGCCTCTATGGCTAAATGAAAACGGTCAATATGGTTGCGGACCATCATATCAAAAGGAGTAGTAATAGAACCGCTTTCTTCATAACCATGCACTTTAAAACGGACAGCATCACAACCATAATCAAAAAGAATTTGCTTGATTGTTTGTGGATAACCATGAAAACTAATTCTCACTGGTCTATCACTAGTAAAATACTCAAAAAAATTATCTCGACTGATGTGATGATGAGCATTACCAATACCAAAATCCACTGAAGACAGAGAATTAATATTGACATACCTAATGCGAAAAGCGGGAATTTCTAATCGTATTAAACTGATGGCCGCCAAAACTTCTTGAGTTGGATAATCACCAGCGGAAGCTAAAACAATATGAGGATCATCATCACTAGCAAAATTCCAAACAGAAATTCCTTGCTCAATATCAACTTTGGCCTCATCTAAAGTTCGCCAAACTGGTAACGGTTTTTTCCCACAAACCATCACATTTATCTCTTGACTTGAACGCATCATACGATCAAAAACTACTAAAGCAGAATTGACGTCTGCTGGAAAATAAACGTTAGTAAATTCGCTCTGTCGTTGCAGAACATCATCAATAAAGCCCGGATTTTGGTGAGAAAAACCGTTATGCTCCTGATGCCAGATAGTAGATGACAGAATGTAGTTAAGTGAAGGAATGGTGCCACGCCAGGAAACCGTGCGAGCTATCTTGATAAATTTGGCATACTGGTCAACCATACTAGAAATAATTTGAATAAATGCCTCATAAGAAGCAAAGACACCGTGTCTACCAGTTAAAACATAACCTTGAAGCAATCCTTGTAAGCTATGTTCTGAAAGCATTTCCAATACCCGACCATCATGCGCCAAATCAATATCCCACTCCCGATGTGGCCAAACAAAAGCCCTTTTAGTATATTCAAAAACGGCCTGTAAATGATTGGAGTAAGTTTCGTCTGGTGACAGTAAACGTAAATTTCTATGAGACTCATTCAGGCGCATAGCATCACGCAAATAGGCACCAATTTTCTCCATACTACTATCCCGACCACAAATTGGATCATCAAGGTCACATAAATTGGTAATGGCGTAATTGTTTAATTCTGGCAAAATAAGGGGCTGATAATGAGGTGCCCCGCCACGCGCATGTGAAGAGTCTCCCATACGCTTATTTTCACCCGGCACTAGTGATTCAATATCAGCATCAAATTTTTCACCATCAAAGATTTCATTAAAACGATAAGAACGAAGCCACGATTCCAACTTTTCTAGATGTTCTGGATTAGTCTTGGCTTCTTCAGCGATTACCTGATGCGAAAAATTATTATCGGTAATTCTTCTCCCGTCAAGGTAGTCAATACTATTCCAACCTTTCGGTGTACGCAGAATAATCATCGGCCACTTGGGGGTTTTTTGTAGTGTTCCTTCGCGAGAGCAATGTTGGGTAAATCTGATCGCTTCTATCGCATTATCAAGCGTGGTAGCCATTTTGGCATGTACATCCTGTTCCGCAAATGCGTCCACTAGATGTGGCTCATAACCATAACCAGAAAATAATGCCGATAATTCCTCGTCACTCATCCGACCAAAAAAAGTAGGACCAGAAATTTTGTAGCCATTAAGATGAAGAATTGGTAATACTGCTCCATTAGTGGCTGGATCAATCAATTTATTAATATGCCAAGCCGTAGCTGTCGGACCTGTTTCGGCTTCACCATCTCCAATGAGACAAGCGGTAATTAAGCCGGGATTATCAAGAATAGAACCATAAGCAGTAGCTAGAGCATAGCCAAGCTCTCCCCCTTCCAAAATAACTCCCGGCGTTTCTGGATTACTGTGACTAGGAAAAGCATACGGCCAACTAAATTTTTTAAATAGTTCAGCTATGCCAGCGGTATTGCGCGATATCCCAGGATAATATTTTGATAATGTACCTTCCAAAAAAAGATTGGCCTGAATAGCGGGAAAGCCATGGCCGGGACCCAAAACGAACATCATTTCCAGATTGTAGGCTATAATAGCCCGATTGAGATGAGCATAAGTAAAGTTAATTCCCGGACAAGTTCCCCAGTGACCCAGTAATCTGGTCTTAATATGTTTTGGCTGTAATGGTTCCTTGAGTAAAAAATTATCTTGCAAATAAATTTGTGAAGCAGACAAATAATCAGCTGCTCGAATGTACTTAGAAAGAGCCTTGTTCATACACGATTGAGTATAACAAATTATGGACAGTCCAAGTATTTATAACTGTTTATAGTTTTGCTTTTAAAAATTAATTTTTAAAATGGTCTGCTATACTACAGACGAAAATTTAATATGATAACAAAAAAATTTAAAGTAGCGCATGGTACTCATGGGCTAGGATTATTTACAAATATTGACTTCAAAAAAGGTGACCTAGTCATTGAATACACTGGTAAAAAGATTTCTACCGCAATGGCTGACAGGCGCGGTGGGCAATATTTATTTGAATTAAATAATAAATGGACGATAGATGGTCATGGTAGAGAAAATATCGCCCGTTATATAAACCACTCTTGCCAGCCGAATTGCTATCCGGAAATTGATGAGTTTGAAAAACATATTTTTATTTATGCTAAAAAAACCATTAAAAGTGGCGAAGAATTAACTTACAATTATGGTCCAGAATTCTGGAAAACTCATATTAAACCCAAAGGCTGTCGCTGTACCAAATGTTTAGAAAAAAACAAAAAAATCAGCTGACCCAAATGGTTTCTGATTGTTTTAAATGGGGATAAGAAGAAAAGTCATTCGGTTGTTTCTGTGGCAGTGGCACTTGTGGTACTTACTGGTTCTGCTTTTATTTCCGGTGCTGGTGTGGCTATTGGTGTGGCTGATTGTTTTAGCCCACCATTCGGTCTAACATCGGTGTTTTGTACCGGAACTCTTTCTGTTACTACTTCGCCAGTGGTCTCGTTCCGTACTTCTCCCCGATTGATTTTTTCATTACGGTCATTGACAGTAGCCACAACATCTATTGATCCTTTATCCATAAAACCAATGCCAACACTAACAATAACCAACACAAAAAAAACCATTAACGCTGGCAAAAAAGCCAGATTAATTTTTCTTTTGCCATTGACTGTTTTTGATAAAACTGTTGGCGCTTTGCGTACTCGTTTGGTTTGTTCCATAAAAATATTGGGTATTTAATCAAACAATTAGTTAAATTGACAATCATTAACTTTCACCCAACTGTCTTATTCTAGCACTTTATCACGAAGAATACGTCGCCAATCAGCGTAACTTGTCAATATCTTAATCAAATCATTACAAAATACGATAGCGACCGAGTATGATACTCGGTCGCTATAATCTTTGTGCACTCATCTCGTGTGCAATTTATCACCAGCATCAAGATGAGTTTGAGTGATCCCAAACTTAATGGGCTCAGTAAATGGAACCACTCCCATTTTTTTTAGCACATCCAATACTTCCACCACTCGATCAGTCGGAATGGGAAGAAGTATTTGGTTGAGCGGAAGCCAGAGCTTATTGAGCTCATGAGCAATCTCGTATGGCAACATCACCCCAAATAATTGGTGGTAGGCTCGGTGTTTTTTGAAATTGACATAACTCAAATTTCTAGGATCATCAGTACCACCTTGGCATTGTGGCCAGCGATGGTGGAAGTTGTTCCTGGGGCAATTCCAATATGGGCTGTTTTTTGGTTTTATTCTTTTAGTTGCCTTAGGTCGCGGAAAACGCACTCTTCTCATTCTTGTACGCCGGCTCATTTAGGACCTCCTTTTTTTATCCATTGTTAGTATACAAATATTGTTGCTGAAAAGTCAATGTATTCTTATGAGGCAAATCATAAAGAATTATTCTCAAATAAACTCCCTAACATTCCTTCCTAAGTTATAAGATTAGTTGCTATATTGATAAAAAACATTAGTCATCAGGCGGAAAAAATTGCAAAATTGTGTTTATGTGGTACATTTTATAATAATAATTATGAAAATTACGACTATCGCATAAAAATATAACCGTTGCCAAATTACCAGCAACTTTTTACCCTAATAAATTTATTTCTTTAAACCAAACTATCTTGCAAAAACCACAGTCATATTCACATAAAGCTAAAACTAGAATCAACCACGCTATCCGCGCCAAAGAATTACGTGTTGTTGGACCTGAAGGAGAAAATCTTGGTGTATTAACTCTGGAAGATGCCCTTAATGAGGCCGACAAAGCCAATCTGGACTTGATTGAAATTTCTCCCAATGCCAAACCACCAGTGGCTAAAATCATGGATTTTGGTAAATACCGCTATGACACTGGACGCAAGGCCAGTGAGATGAAAGCCAAGTCACACGTCACCGAAACCAAAAGTGTCCAAGTAAAAATCGGCACCGGTGAGCACGACCAGCAACTCAAGGTCAAAAGAATCTCCGAATGGTTAGAAGAAGGACATCGTGTCAAAGTCGATCTATTCTTGTGGGGACGCTACAAATATATGGACCCCGCTTTCCTAAAAGAACGCCTCGACCGTTTTCTAAAAATCATCCCGACCGAATATAAAATTGCCGATGAAATGAAAAAAAGCCCAAAGGGTTTCACCACCACCCTGGAACGTCTACCTGGAACTAAAACACAAAAGCTAAAGGATGCCGCCAAACCAGTTACCCCGGAGCCGAAAAAAGCTCAGATTAGCGGTTCGCAACAAAACAAAAAGAAGGATTTGGATGCCTTTTTGGAAGAGGGAATGGTTTAAGACCAAAACCTTTGACAATCAGCCCCCAATAAGCTATAGTTGCCACACTTATCTGCGGACACACAAATTATATGAAGACAAATAAATCATTTTCAAAACGCATTAAGGTGACCAAAAACGGCAAGTTAGTTGCCCGAAAACCCGGTCAAAACCACTTTAATGCTCGACAGACTGGGGAGCAACGCCTTCGTCGTAAGCGCACTCAACTGCTAAATCTAAGTAAGCGTATTGCCCGCCGTTTTCTTCCCGGCACTGGCGCTAAACCTTTATCAGAAACTAATCCCGAAGTTAAATAAAAATATATGGCACGCGTAAAAGGAGGATTGATGGCTCAAAAGCGCCGACGCAACATCCTAGAACAAGTAAAAGGTTATCGCCTCCAGCGATCAAAGAAAAAGCGAGTCGCTCGTGAAGCGATTTACCACGCTGAGACCTATGCTTTTGCTCACCGCAAGGATAAAAAAGCTGACTTCCGTCGTCTCTGGACTGTCCGCATCAATGCTGCTCTTTCATTTTTTGATATTAAATACAGTCGCTTTATCAAGTCCTTGTCTGATAAAGGCATCAAACTTGATCGTAAAGTTCTCGCCACATTGGCACTAGAACGTCCCGAGTCATTCAAACGTGTCGTAGATGCCTCCAATAAGTAGTTTCAAAATCAATATATACAAAAATCCTCTACCGCGGTAGAGGATTTTTGTTTATATTGTTGTTTTCTGGGATTATTTGCTTTTTTATAAGTTTATTGCTTCAAAGCCATCTCCTTTTTTCTCTAAGGCACTATTTATATAAATTGGACATTCATCTGCCCTAACTGAGTGACTCCTAGACTCAATTGCTGTTGCAATCCTTGCGGTTTGTAATTTGTTATCAGTTTCTGGATCAGTTATCGTAGGCATGAGTAGCGCCCATGCTCTAAAAATCCTAACGAGATCATCAAGCGTCTTTGCTTATTTAATAACACTTTCTACTTTCTGTTCAAAAGTAGGTTCACTTTCAACATTTTCAAATCCCATAATATTAAATTGATTAAAACTTAAAATAAGCTTCTTTTAATTATATCATGGCTAAAAATCAATCTCCACCTCGTCATCTTGATTTGGTGCTGTAGCATTCACACCAAGATAATCGCGGAGGCGTTGGGTAAGAAATAACGAGGAGCGTTCCTCGCCCATAGTGACAAATATTTGTTTGGCTTTCTCTCCCCCTTCGGAAACTAAGTGAATGAGCTGATCGCGGTCGGCATGGCCGGAGTATCCTTGAATTTGAACAATTTCAGCCCGCAACCTAATCAGTTGTCCATCAATTGTTACTTTCTTGACGCCGTCTTGTAGTAATCGTCCTAAACTTCCGGCTGCCTGATATCCAACCAGCAAAACTGTGGCTTTGGGATCATCGAGATATGTCTGCTCATGGCGGCGTATTCTGCCTCCATGACTCATACCGGAACCAGCAATAATTATTTTGGCGCCTTTGACTGACTCAATTTCATGAGATTCTTTCATAGTACGGGTAAACGATAAACCAGAGAAATCAAAAATATCATCCCCGTCTTTAATCTGTTTTTGGATAGCTGGACTGAGGTAATGTGTAAATTGGCGATAAATATCTGTAACCGCAATCGCCAATGGAGAATCTAAGAATACTGGAATAGTTGGCAGTGTTCCCGATTCAATTAAATTGTTAATTTCAAACAACATACCCTGCGTACGTTCGAGCGAAAAAGCTGGGATGATCAACGTACCATTTTTCTTCTGAGTTTGCTCTATATAGTGAGCTAGCAGAGCTGTTCTTTCGGCCACTTGCTCATGCAGGCGGTCACCATAGACACTTTCCATCACTATATAATCATAATCTTTAGGTATTTCTGGTGGGGCTAAAAGTGGCTGGGGTACATTACCGATGTCACCAGTGAAAATAATTGTCCTGCCATCACGTGTTAGATGCACCATGCCTGAACCCAAAATGTGTCCAGCATCACTATAATAAAACGAGACATTATCTGGTAATGTGATTGTTTCGTGATAATCAACCGTTTTCCAAAGTTGCAAAGTAGCATCAACGTCTGATGTATTGTAGAGCATTTCATTACCATACCGTTCATGCTCATAAGACATAACCTTCATAGCGTCTGCCAACATAATGGTAGCCAGCGCCTTGGTTGGCTTAGTAGAATAAATCGTTCCAGCAAAACCATCTTTGACTAATTTGGGAATCCGACCAATATGATCAGCATGTGCGTGCGTCACCAGCAAGACATCAACATCAACTGGGTTATAAACAAAGGGCGTAGCGTTGATTTCGGGCGCAAATTTTTCGCCCTGAACCAAACCACAATCAATCAAAATAGCTGCCCCACCCGTATCCAGTAAAAAATTTGCGCCCGTTACAGTCCCTACTCCACCGTAAAATCCAAGTAAACTTTTCATAAAATAAGTTAATAACGATAATATTCAAACAATGACCGTCTTAGAAGTATAACAAATCAAAACATCAAAAAAGAAAAAGCGTCTCAAAGGAGATGCTTTTTCTAAGGGAACCACCCACGTATGCCCCAGAAAAATTCTAGGTGGGTACCATTTCTGATTTGCTTCTGAAAATTCCATCTCCTTTGAATTCTCATTACTTAATCAAGACTACTGGCAACCCGGCTTAATTGTTTAATCGGAACATACGTATTAGTGGTTCCTGATAAAGTATAACAAATAAAAAAGCCGGTGCCAAAGGCGCAGGCTTTTTTATTGGTACTTAACCACAATTAGAACCAAAAGATTGCTTTAATACTTATTCTAATGAACCATCAAGATTTACATCGTACATAATTCGTTCCTGAGCAGTGGCATATCTCATAATTTCTTCTTCCTTAAACCAAATGGCAATTTCTCGTTCTGCTTCAGTCGGAGATTCCGAACAATGAACCAGGTTTCTAACGGCACGATTTTCGTATGAAGAATGACCGTACGAATCAACCGTGTAATCACCCCGAATAGTTCCCACATCCGAAGTCTTTGGCTCGGTAGTGCCAACCAGCTTGGTTATCACCGCCACAGCTTCATTACCCTCAAATACCATCGCCACAACTGGCGCTGCAGTCATATAGGTAACAATAGTACGAATTATATCCCTACCATATTCAATTGCTTCTTTTTCTACTGATCTCTCCTGTTTTTTTAAATCCTCAACAATTCTAGTCCCTTTTTTCAAGAACCATTCATCGTCTTTATTATAATGTTTAAGCAATTGCGATTCCTCCGGGACAAACATTTTCATCGCCGTGCATTTTAAGCCAGTTCTCTCAAAACGTTTAATAACTTCACCCATGAGTGAACGTTGGACAGTGTCTGGTTTTAGAATAACAAAAGTACGTTCTTGGTGTGGATGTTTCATATTGAAAAAAGTTATAAAATAACGCCGATACTATACCATTAAAATTGAGAAATAAATAGCGAACTAATTTGAAAAATTAAAAGTCTAACTCCTGATTTTTATTTTGTTAATATCTCTGCTCCGTTGAGAGTAATTGCTACAGTGTGCTCAAAATGGGCGGAATTGGAGCCGTCTTTGGTATAGACGCTGTAACCATCACCAGCATCATCAAAATAAACTTCTGCTCCGCCTACATTCACAATCGGTTCAATGGCGTAAACATGACCAACCTCTATTAAAGGGCCCGAGTGAGCTTTACCAAAATTGGGGATCAGTGGCTCTTCATGAATTTTATAGCCCACTCCATGACCACAAAGTTCCTTTACCACCGCGAACCCCCGCGCCTCCACAAAAGTCTGAATGGCTTGGCTGATATCACCAATCCTATTCCCGGGTTTGGCCATCTTGATACCGACAGCCAGAGCTTCTTGAGTGGCAGCTATGAGTTTGCGCGAAATATCACTAATTTCTCCCACCCCCACTGTCAGACCAGAATCAACCACTAATCCTTTGTAGGCAATAGACATGTCAATATTTACGACATCACCTTCCTTAAAAACGACTTCCGTGCTTGGAATACCATGCTGAACACAGTGATTGGTGGAAACACAAACCGCTGCTGGATATGGTCTCGGAGCAAAATCAGGATGATAACCAAGAAGAATTGGCTCAACCCCATATTTTTCTGCTAATTCCATGGCTTTATCATCAATATCAAGGGTGGTGTTTCCCACCACTGCCACTTTAGTCAATTCCTTAAGAATCTTAGCCAAAATTGCTCCTCCTGCTTTGAGAATGGCAATTTCTTCAGTTGTTTTTTTAGAAATCATTATGAATTAAGTCCTAGGACATTTAGAATCTGCTGGTGTACCCCATCAATTGAATCTGTTCCTTTTATGTCAAAAACGATGGTATTATTTCTTTTTCTATAATAATCTATCACTGGCAAGGTTTCATTACGATACCATTCCAAACGAGCTTCAATTGAAGCTTTTGTATCATCTTTTCGTGCCCTTCCCTCCATTCGCTTACGAACAATCTCTTCTGGGGTATCCAGATTGATAATAATCACACTATCTCTCTTATAAAAAGAAAGAGCACTTTCTAACACTATAGCTTCAGCCACAGTACGGGGAAAACCATCAATTAGAACATGGCAATCTGGGTTCAGGTGCTCACGCATTGCATCTCCCCACAATACCACTGAAAGAAAAAGTGGCTGTAAAACTCCACTATCAAGTGTAGCTGAAACATGATCTTCGGTATAACCTTCACCTCTCATGGCTAAAGCCCGAAAACGACGACCGGTTTGAATATCAAGTGTTTGACGAGTGGGATCTTTTTTATTCAAAACAATATCTAATTTTTCAATTTGTGTTCCCTTGCCCGATCCTTGCGGTCCAATAAAAATAATAGTCAGTGGTTGCATATTATTATGATGTTAAAAAAGTAAAGATATGTGATTGAACCTCACTGGGAGTTAAACTGCCATCAATATCAATCAGAGTCCCACGTTCCCGAAAAAATTCAATAGATTTAGTGGTATAAGTATGGTATTCCTCTAATCGCTTATTGACTGATTTCGGACTATCCACTATATCACGTTGTCTTACATCACTACGTCTTTTGACTTCCTCGTCTGTAATTTCTAAATTAAATACGACATAAGGTCTACCAATCCAATCGTGAATTTCATGAAATAACTCGGCTTCATTAGGTTTTTTAGCCACCGCCTCAAAAATCAACTTTTGCTCCGTATATTGATTTACTAAAGCATGTGTCATCCAATAAGAAGCTACCCATTCCGGAATCAAAAAACCCGCCTCATAAACTTCTTTTATTTTTTTACCAAAAGAAGTATCCAATTCCGCACTTTCTCGTACTTTATCACCATTGGAATATAATATTCCACCAAAATTCTTAACCACTTCCCCGGCTTGTGTACCCTTGCCAGAAGCAATTTTTCCCATTAAAACAATGCTTTGATATTTAGTTTGATATTTAATCTCATCAATCATACCCATGGAGATTAACAATTTTTAATGATTCTGGCAATCTATTTGTGTTATTCTAATACCATTATGAAAAGAAAACATATTATCACCATTTCTGGTAGACCCGGTAGTGGTAAATCTACCACCGCCGATAAGGTGGCTGAACTTCTCGGTTATACTAGGCACTCATCTGGTGATATGGTTAGACAAATACTCTTTCAAAATAAAATGACTTTGATTGAATACAATAAAAAGGCCGAACATGATCACTCTCTGGATAGCGCGGTGGATGATAAATTACGTGAATTACGAGATTGGCAGGATATCGTAATTGATTCACGATTAGGTTTTTATTGGATTCCTGAATCATTTAAAGTTTATCTTGATCTTGATATGGAAGTTGCCACAGCCAGAATTTACAAAGACGCTACCACTAATGCCTCTCGTCGTAACGTGGGTGAAGCCAGTGGCTCTTTAGCGGACGTAATCACTGAGATACATAAACGAATAGAAAATGAACAAAGACGCTTTAAAGCCATGTACCATGTTGATCCTTATGGATTAGAAAATTTTGATCTCATAATTGATACTTCACGACACACTCCAGAAACTGTTGCTTTAACCATCTTTGATGTTTATCGGCGGTGGCTTCAATCTGAAACTTGGAAACAAGAATTTAGTGAAATTCCAATTGGTTATTCTTTTAAGAACGAATACTAAGCAAAAGACGAATAAAATAATAAATTAAATTAGACCGCAAAAAGTTTTTGTAAAATTGACTAGGAAGTGAAGACGACAAAAAAGAGCCACGACCTACTAAAGGTAGAACACGGGCTCTTTTTCTAGAATAAAATAAACTCCTCAATTAGCGTTATTTTAACTTTGACGCATGGAGACCTGAGCATCCAATCGCCTAATCAAATCAAGCACTACTGACACCACAATCAAGATGGCTGTACCACCAATAGCCAGAGCAGCTATACCGGTTAATAACTGCATACCAATTGGTAGGACCGCCACTACCGCCAAAAATAGACCACCCACCAAGGTCAGTCTGGTAATTAAATGGGCCAAATATTCAGCTGTTTGATTGCCCGGTCTGATACCGGGGATAAAGGCACCATTTCGTTGCAAGTTCTTGGAAATAGCGTCTGGATCAAAAGTCACCGCCGTATAAAAGAAAGTGAAGAGAAATACTAAGACAAAATATGTCGCTCCATAGAGATACGGTGAATTTATAAAACCATTTACTTTTTCAGTAGCACCAGCCACCCACGGTAAATTAAAAGCCGATAGAATATTAAGTATCATTTGTGGAAACAACATGATAGAAAGGGCAAAGATGATAGGAATTACTCCCGCTTGATTTAGACGAAGTGGTAGATACGATGAACTACTACCATAAGTAGAAACGCCCCGACTTTGTTTGGCATAGGTAATTGGAACTGGTCGTTCCGCCTCCGTCATTATTACAACTGCATAAACTGTAGCCAGAGCCAAAAGGGAAAAACCCAGATAAAGTGGTAATTGTGAGGCATCAAAGGTAAAGAATAACTTACTAACATTAGCTGGCAAACCAGCTACAATTCCCGAAAAGATGATAATTGACACCCCGTTACCAATTCCATATTCAGTCACTAATTCACCAACCCACATCAACAATATTGAACCAGCTGTTACTAATACCACATTCACGGCAAATTCAAAAGATGATAGACCAGAAATAACTCCCTGATTCTGCAGAAGAGTTAAAAAACCAAACCCCTGCAAAATGGAAAGTGGTAATGCCAACATTCTACTATATTGGGTAAACTTGGCTCGACCAGCTTCTCCCTCTTCAGTGTACAAACTTTTTATTTGTGGTGACATCACTGTCAAAAGTTGCATGATAATAGAAGCGGTAATAAAAGGACCAACCCCCAACATCACGATTGATAAGTTTGATAAGCCACCACCAGAAAAGATGTTTAAAAGACCAAGAAATTGGTTGTCTGCAAAATATCTTTGCAACACCGCCACATCAACACCAGGAATTGGCACTGACGCCAAAAGTCTAAATACCATCAATGCTCCCAGAACGAATAACACCCGGTTACGAATACTTTTGTCAGTAAAAATAATTTTTAGCTTTTGTATAAAGTTTTGCATATCAGGTATTGTACGTTATTTAGTCACACTTCCGCCAGCTTTTTCAATTTTAATTTGAGCAGATTTTGAAACGATGCAACCTTCCACCTTTACTTTCTTGGTTAAATCACCAGTACCTAAAATCTTGATGACTGGAAAACGTTTTCGAACTGATGAAACAACCCCCGAGGCGATTAAGGTTTTTGGTGACACTATTGCACCTGTTTCAAACTTAGCTTCCAATACTGCCACATTAACTGGCACCGCAACGATTCTTTCTTCATTAACCGTTAAAGCCCGATTCTTACCATGGCCACGCAATTTAGGTAATTTTTTGATAATGTCACGCATTTCTGGACGCATACTATTTCCCGTACGCGCAGTTTGTCCTTTTCCACCTCTTCCAGAGGTTTTACCACGTTTGCCTCCTCGCCCAATTCTTTTGGCGGATTTTGCTTTGGTAGTTGCTACTAATTCATGTAATTGCATACTTTATCCTTGCTTTAATTGCTTAAGCGCTTCAACAGTAGCGCGAGCATTATTAAGTTTATTCTTACTGCGAGAGAAAATCTTGGCAGTCACATCTTTAACTCCAGCTAATTCTAGCACGGTTCGAACAGATGAACCGGCCACCAAACCTCGTCCCAACGCTGGTATAATCATCACTTCACTAGACGCATATTTTACATGTACATCATGTGGAATATGACTATCCTTATCCATGGGTACAATAAACAAATGTTTTTTAGCATGACGCACCGCTTTTTCAATCGCCAATTGCGTATCACTAGCTTTACCGATTCCGACTCCAACTCGCCCATGTTTGTCACCAATTACCATGGCTACCGAAAAACTAAAACGACGACCTCCAGCCATCACACGAGTTACTCGTCTGATACTAATAATCTTTTGGTCAAATTCCGCCTTAGCTCTTTCTGGTCTTCCACTTCGTCTGGCTCGTCGTACATTTCCACCTCGTCTGTCCCCACTTGCTCCACCCCGTCTTTCAGAAAATGATGTTTTATCATTAGTTAATGGTAACGCTGGAGTTGTTTCAGTGGGGACTAAATCCGGCACTGATTCAGCAGGTGCATCGGTTGCAGGTACTTCTGGTACCGCAATGTCTGACATGATGTCAGTTGTAGCTTCCTGTTGTGTCATAAAATAAAATGAAACTTAAAAATTAATTAACCTTAAAACAATAATCCCGCCGTTCTGGCACTTTCAGCTAATGTCGCTACAATACCTTGGTAGCGAAAACCACCCCGGTCAAAAACAACACTAGTGACTCCAATCGCTTTGGCTTTTTGGGCAATATCTGTACCAACAGCAATTGCACCTTCCCCGGTCGTTCCTTTATAAGGGCGAGAATCAGCTGCTGCCAATGTCACTCCTTTCTCGTCGTCAATGAGCTGAACATAAACGAAATTATTACTCTTGAATACTGCCAAACGTGGTCGCTCTGCGGTACCCGAAATTTTTGCCCGGATCCGGGTATGGCGAGTGGCACGCTTGGTTTTTTTGTACTGTGATTTTTCCATAGTTCAAATAGCTTAAACGGCCTTTTTACCTTGCTTGCGAATAATATATTCATCCTGATAACGAATTCCTTTACCTTTGTATGGTTCTGGCTTTCGTATCTTACGCACATTAGCAGCAAATTGACCAACCACTTCTTTATCGTGACCAGATAAAGTTACCACTGATTTTTCAACGAGTGCCGTTACTCCAGCAGGAATGTGTAGTTCAACTGGATGTGAATAGCCCACACTAAGAACTAAAATATTTCCTTTGACTTCCGCCCGATAACCAACCCCTTCAATTTGCAATACTTTACTATAACCCTTAGTCACTCCTTCTATCATATTACGAATATGAGCAGCATAAGTACCCCAAAGAGCTAGTGCATTATCGGTCTTCTGTGGTGTCAAAGTGACGTGACCACCTTCTACGGCAACAGCAATATCTTTTTTAATTTCTCGTGTGAGAGTGCCTTTCGGACCCTTCACCGTCAGCAGGTTTTCAACAAACGTTATTTCAACGCCGGCTGGTATTACTACTGGAATTTTTCCTAATCTACTCATATCTTAGATTTAGTTAGTGAACTAGTGAACTTAGTAAATCTTAGACCCAGCACCTTATCTAACATAAACTGAGTTATTTCTTTTAAAACAAAATACTCGAATAGTGAATTGTTTGTTATTTCGATAACATAAGGTGCTGGGTAAATTCGTACATCTATATTTTTATTCATTGTATTCATAAAATTATAGGTACTTATTTACCAAATGACGAAGAGCTGTTCTCCTCCCATATTCTGCGCTCGAGCTTCGTCATTCGTTAGAATGCCAGCTGGCGTAGAAAGGATTAAATGCCCTTTACCAAACTTTACGGGGTAAATATCTGCGACCTTGGTGTACAAACGACGACCTGGCTTTGAAACACGCTTCACACCATTGATACGGTGTGCGCCATCTTTGTATTTTAAAGTTATTTCCAACGTCTTGGTCTGTACGGTTTTTCCTTTAGCTTCAACTGATTCAAGGTATCCGGCAGCCACTAATTTATTAGCTACTGCATGACGAAGTTTTGAATAAGGAACTGAAACAGTTTTCTTACCCACCACACCGGCATTTTTTAAGCGGATAATAAAATCGCCAATTGTGTCTCCTACCATGATGATTTCGTTATACCTGGTATATGTCCTTCATGCGCCGCTTCGCGAAAGCAAATACGACACATATCAAAGTCACGCATATAGCCGTGCTTGCGCCCACAGCGCTCACAACGACGAACAACGCGACTCGCAAACTTCGGTACGCGCTTTGCGCGTAGAATAATTGATTTTCGTGCCACTTATTTTTAGTTAGTTGTGAAGTAGTATCATGTAGAATTCATGACTTACTCCCTAATAATCGCTAAAACATGAGGTTTTAGCAGCAGAGTGGACTTTGACACAAAATTGTACCAAACTTCCCACCGAGCTTCATGCTCTACAATACCAGAAAATAAAGAAAAGACAAGGGAATCTCAGCCAGATTCAAGAATATAATGCAACACTCGTTTCCTTAAAGAAATAGTTAAATCTCATCAATGCCTATCTCTTTCAAATAATTAAAAACGGGGTCATAGAATTGTGGGCTACGGGTAATATCGGAAGAATTACCCGTAGGCACAACTATAACCATGCCCTGTCTCGCCCTGGTGAGTAAAACTCTATAAGCATTTTTTAAATACATTTGTCTTTCAGCTTTTTTAACATAATTCCACTTACTACCTACAAATGATCTATAATCCCAGCCATTTTCTGTAAATCTAAAATCCGCATCCCAAACTACACAGGACCAATCGAGCTCTAAACCTTGAATATCAAACTCCGTTGCAACATCTTCTAAATAGTACGATGAACGAACGTCATCTTTTTCATCAAGAAACCAGTGGATTGGATCCATTGGTGATTTAACGAAAATAGCATGCGGTTTTAATCTTTCGGCCTGAGAAGAAACAACCATCCCATAACGTTCAGAACCTCGCGCTTGTTTTTTCAGCCATTCTTTTGCTTTTGAAATATCTCGAGTTATTACAATGGGGTATTTTTTTCTTATTTTTTCTAATGTTTTTTGCGCATCTACTATATCCATATCGAGAGTTTGTTTTACAAATAGAGACACATGTTCTGCACGAAACGATCGCATAGAAACTGATAGATGTAATTCGTCTCTTATAAATACTTTTTTATTAGTATCAACTTCTTTTAAGCTCTTAGCTGCTCCATACTCACTGTCTGAAAGCTGCGAGGAGATATAAATATTCCAATCTGGAAACGATCTTTTAACACACGTGATCCACTCGTTAATACCCCCCTCTCCAGTATGTATTTCTTGGCCACCTCCAACCAAACAGACAACAACGGCCCAGTCAGAATGACGATTGAGGCAAGAAATTAAAAATTCTGGCTCCGATTGGTTAAAGCTGGCAATTCCTTTCTTCCTTTGCATAAAATTTGACGTTTGCTCTAAATTCCATGCTCTTTGAGCCTCATCAAACAGCACAACGTGTTCGAGGGGAGGTCTTTCATCCTTGAGACAATCATCGCGGAAATTATGTACATTTTGAATAAATAACTTAACATTACGCATTGCTTCACTTTTAGTTAGTTTATTACCTTTTTCTTTCTCAGAAGAGACTTTATCTCGTGTTAGTGCTTCTCTTAAGATTGCCACCAAAGGTCCATTACCAGACAAGAAAACGCTGTAGAGATCACTGTCTTTATCTATATATTTATTAGCGATATTAAGTCCTACTAAAGTTTTTCCAGCACCCGGTACACCGGTAACAAAACAAATGGATTTTTGTGATTTTTTTCGAGACAGTTCAATTATATTTGATACAATTTCTGATGTTTGTGTGAGATTGATAGCACCAGCATCGCTACGTGAAATATTTTCTACAGAATGTCCACGATACAATGCCATTGCTGCTTCCACTATGTTGGGAGTTGGATAATATCTACCATGTTCCCACATATCAATATTAATTAATGGCTCATTAAATAGAGTCAGTGAGTCTTGGATAATATCCTTTAGTGTCTCTTTATTCGATTTAACTGGATAAGTAATTTTATCATTCTGTGGAGTAAGAGAAATAACAGGAATAACATTCACAGCTTTTGTGGCAATAAGTATAGGAACTATATAGAGAGTGTGACTCTCACTATGAAAATTCTTTAAATCCAAGGCGTAATCAAGAACCTGGTCCATTCCACTAGAAGTAAATTCCTTCTCGCCAACTTTAAATTCAATAATGAAAATAACCGATTGGATAATTAGCAAAACATCAATCCTTTTTCCCATTCTGGGGATTGAATATTCAAAATATATAGAACCCTCAAATGAAGTGAGAGTTTTTTGCAGAAAACTTATTTCTTCAATCCAAGAATCACGCTGATTTTGACCTAAGTCAAAATCACTATTCCGTGTCAACTTACCTAAAATATCATCTATATCAGACTTTATGAATCTTTCAATCGAATTAACATAGTATTCTCTTTTCATGTATCTAGGCACTTCCGTAAACAAATAATTACTGACATCAAGATTTCATTTCTTCCTAGGGAGAGTACGTACTTTATCACTTTAAACAATCATACTGCATTACTTACTAAAGGCAAAATAAAATAACCTTCGCTAACTGCGTGGGTTATTTTATTTAATAATCCATACCGTCATTGCTTTCTAAAAAGCTATTCAGCTTTTTTCAACGGCAAGCCGATGTGTCGGAAAAATGCTTCGGCCTCGGCTTTAGTCTTGGCGGTGGTAACAATGGTCACGGCTAGTGAAAAAACATCTTTAATATCTTCATCACTACATTCTGGGAAAATAGTGTTTTCTTTGATACCAATTGTAATGTTACCCATCTCATCAATGGCGGTCACCTTAAGTCCCCGGAAGTCACGAGTTTGTGGCAATGCAATATTGATTAATTTATCAATAAAATGCTGCATTCGTGTACCCCGAATCGTAACTTGATAACCAATGATTTCACCTTCCCGAAGCTTGAATGAAGCAATTGACTGTTTGGCTGCTCTTGGTGCGGGCTTTTGACCAGTAATCAGCGCCAGGCGATCACGAATCAAGGCCTCTTTCTGTTTGTCCTGAACTCGTCCCGTTCCAATTGAGACAACAATTTTCTCAATCTTGGGAGCTTGCATGACATTTTTGTAACCAAACGTATCTTTCATGGCATCAAAAGCCGAATTGATTTTTACTAAGGTTGTTTTCATAAATTTCAAATAAATAATAATTGACAATCTGCTAACGCGAAATATATCTGAGTTTAGTTAGCAAAAAATATTGCTGTCGTCATCTAGATCATTTATATTTTTTTGCCACTTGGTCTCGCTACACGAACTTTAGTTCGTTTGTCTCCCTCACCTTCAAAAATATAACCCACTCGCACTGGTTTTTTCCCTTCTAACAAAGCCACATTTGAAACGTGAAGAGGCATACTCTTCATAATGATTTGACCTTGTGACCGAGTTTGCTTATTTTTTTGGTGCTTGGTGGCGGTATTTACACCTTCAATAACTACCTGATTAGTTTCAGCCAGGGTATGTAAAATTTTCCCAGTTTTTCCTTTATCTTTGCCCGCAATTACCATGACGTTGTCTCCTTTTTTGATTTTCATATGAATTTCTTAGATTGGGTTAAACGACCTCGGGTGCGAGTGACACAATTTTCTGATAACCAGCATCGGCAAGCTCCCGTGGTATAGGACCGAACACTCTATTGGCTTTTGGTTCCTTTTTTTCCTTATCCACCAAAACGACAGCATTGTCATCAAAACTGACATAAGAACCATCGCTTCGTCTAAATGGTTTTCGTTGACGAACCACTACTCCATAAACAACATCTTTCTTTTTTACCTGTTTGCGTGGTTCGGCGGTTTGAACAGCCAAGACCACCATTTCGCCCAACTCAGCATAGCGCTTCTTTGAACTACCCAATACTTTGAATACTCTACCGGTCTTGGCACCGGAATTGTCAGTTATTCTGACCATTGTTTGTGGTTGTATCATAAGCTATTTATTAATGGTTACAAGCTCAAAATGCTTGCGCTTGGATAGAGGTCGCGTTTCTTTAATATCAACCAACATTCCTTCTTTGGCAGTATTACCAGCATCATGAACTAGGAATTTTTTGGAACGCTTTTGAAACTTTTTATATTTTGGATGCATCACATACCGATCAACAGCAACAGTGATGGTATCTGTCATTTTGGTGGACACCACTGTACCGCGCAATACGCGACCGGATGGGTTTTTGATATTTTCTTTAGTCATACTATTTAACCGATTGATTACGGCGACGAGTATTAATTTCGGTCAAAGCCCGAGCAGTAGTAATTTTGGCTGATCTAATTACTGATGCTTTTTTACTAATTTTATCTTTGAATAATTCTGCACGGAGATTTTCACGCGCTGTAGACACGAGCTCAGAAAGCTCATTGTCGCTTTTATTTTGTATATCAGTGTATTTCATAAAGATATATTAAGCGCGAGTTTCACCGCGAGTTACTATTTTGGCTTTTAAAGGTAATTTATTGACTGCTTTACGAAGCGCTTTACGCGCGATTTCTTCACTTACTCCTTCTACCTCAAAAATAATGCGCCCTGGAGCAACTTCAAAAACATAATGGTCCAAATCTCCCTTACCTTTACCCATTGGCACTTCCGCCGCTTTTTGAGTAATTGGTTTATCCGGAAAAATTCTAATCCAAATTTTACCAGTCTTACCAAGTGTACGAGAAATTACTCGTCTGGCTGCTTCAATTTGATTTGATCTGACTCTTGATGGTGTCGTGGCTTTAAGTCCGAATTCTCCAAAAGCTACTGTTACCCCTCTGGTTTCTGGTCGTTGTAGTTTAGCTGGACTTTTCCGTCCCACTTGCCACTTGCGGTGGGCTACTTTTTTAGGAAATAACATAAGCGATTAATGATTAGCATTACGAATATCTTCAGCTTGTGAAGCTCTAGGAGCAGTATCTTGTTGACCACTCTTACGATCCTCAAATACTTCCCCACGATAAATCCAAACTTTCACACCAATAGCTCCATAAGGTAATCTAGCCGTCACGCGGGCGAAATCAATATTGGCGCGTAGAGTTTGTAATGGAATTTGACCCTTTTTTAGTTCTTCTCGACGCGCCATATCGGCTCCGCCAAGACGACCAGAAAGAATAATGCGCACTCCTTCCACATCACGGTTAGCCATTACTTTTTCAATAGTTTGTTTCATTACTCGTCTAAAAGTAAGGCGTTTCTCTAGTCCTTCAGCAATCATTTGACCGACAATATTGGCGCTTGATTCTGGAGAACGAATTTCTTCAATATCAATTTTTATTTCTGGCTTGCTTTCAAGCTTTGCTTTACGAAAGAGCATGTCAATCTCTTTCTTTAATTTGACTGCTCCTTCACCGCTCCGACCAATAATTAGACCGGGGCGAGCAGTTTTAATAATAATCCGAATTGCTTTTTGATCTCGTTCAATTTCAACAGTATCAACTGACATTCCCCGAAGACGAACGCTCAGGAATTTTCTGATAGCGGCGTCAACGCGTAAGTATTCACGAAATTGTTTTGGGTTGGTGGTAAACCAACGACTACGCCAATCTCGGTTGATACCAATTCTTTGAACGTATGGATGGGCTACATGTGTCATATAATTATTTTTCGCCGAGTTCAACGGTGATGTGACTACTACGCTTATTTATGCGTGATGCTGAACCGCGAGCCCGAGGCATAAAACGCTTTTGCGTTACCCCTTTATCTACTGAAACATGCTTCACGAATAATGTATTAATGTTCTTACCAGCATTAGTGGCGTTGGCAACAGCCGAACTAATAACTTTGGAAAATTGCTCTGACGCTCGTTTGTCTACAAACTTCAAAGCGGCCAAAGCAACAGTGACTTTCTTTCCTCGCACTACATCGGCTACAAGACGAACTTTGCGGGGTGATTGGCGGTAATTTTTTAAAATTGCTTTCATAATGTTGGGAATAGATTATTTACTTCCAGCTGCTCCTTTAGCCGCTTTAGCAGCTGTAATTTCCGCTTCCTTTTTCTTTTGCTCCAATTCCTTCTGCATCTTACCTCCATGTCTATAAAACTTTTTGGTGGGAGAAAATTCTCCCAGTCTGTGACCGACCATTTCCTCTGCAATAACTACGGCAGTGTGTTCTTTGCCGTTATGGATACCAAAAGTAAAGCCGACCATCTCTGGCGCAATTTGACTAGCACGGGCCCAAGTCTTGATGACACCACCCTCTCCGGGTTTTTTTCCGGCGATCTTTTTGAGAAGTTTCTCATCTACATGAGGTCCTTTATAGAGTGAACGTGACATTAAATGTTGAAAGGAGTTTAACGACTATTCAGAATATGTTTCCTGATTTAACTTTTTCTAGGGCAAATCGTGAAAACAAGTCATCTGATAATACTCGCTTTAACTCCAGATTAAATAATAATTGATTTTCTTTCTACAAATAAAGACGTGCCAAAAGCACGTTTCTTGGGGACCTCTTGTAAAGAAAGGTAACGGCCGTCCTTAACAGAGGTCCCCAAACAACTAAACTGATCTTTTATTTTCTTTTGACACTAGGCACCAGTTAGGTGTCTTTAACCGATTTGGTTAGGAACTGCGTTATAGTACGGGAAAAGGATTGATAAGTCAATCAAAAATATCCGCCAAAAAATTGGCGGAATTGAATGGGGAAGAGGAAGTTTCTCATAACTGTACCACTGCCAGTTTTGTGGCCACAAAACTGGCAGGAGATAAATTATGCTTTCTGCGATTAGAACGCGGTGAAAGTGAAACTTTCTCTTACCCTCCACATTATTATACATCTTCTATTATCAAAAATATCCTTAGGGTGTGTTATTCTTAATTTATGGCAAAACCACGTGGAGCCACCCATACTACTCTCACCGAAACCGCTACTGAAGTTATCAATATTCTGGCCCGTATTCCCGGAATTACTATGATTGCCCCCGGGATTATTGAGAGCAATAGACGCAATAGTAGTCAGCGTTACGTTACAGCCGTCTTTACTACCGCCGGCATGGAACTCATCATCACTGGCCAAAGTGTGCAAAAAGTGGCCGTCCACTGCAATCAAGCCCTGGCGCCGCACATTTTCGGCGTTCTGCGCCAACACAAAAAACTCACCCACATCAAATTCAAAACCCGCGAGAGAAAGCCCGGGGTGTAGTCACCTCCTGATAATCATTATCATATATGATAGTGATTACCAGTTATCACTGCCCGATTAAAATTAGCAACCGCCTTTTGTATTAGGCGGATTTCTCTATCCCTGTCATAAAAAAGCAAAATAAAAAAACATTGCCATTTAATAATACTATCATATATGATAGTATTATTAACATGAAAAGAAAACCATCAGATTTATCAATTGCGGACCAGTCATTTACTCGTAAAATATTATTTGAAGCAGCAAAAACAGCCCAGAGTACTAAACAGCTAGAAAAGTTTCTTTCTGGACTACTAACACCGAGTGAGCAAATTATGCTCGGTCGGAGGATTTGGATTTCTCGCCTACTTCTCAAAAATAAAAGGTATGGAGAAATTGGCGAAAGACTGTTTGTTGGTCCAAACACCATCACAAAAGTTGAACTATGGTTGCGCGGTTTACTACCTGATTATGGCGAATTCATTCAAAAAGAAACTAAACGAATAACAGAAAAACGCCGTAATGAAATAGCAAGAATGAATCCATTTGGCTTGACCGCTCTTAAAAAGAAATACCCTTTGCATTTTCTACTTTTCCCTTGGCCAAAACAATAGCTGGTAAGCACTATCATATATGATAGTGCTTACCAGACGGTGCCACCGTAATTTATGGCGTCATTTATATTGATATTCCTAGACAATTTCTATTTCTATTCCTGCAAATTAAATAATAGTCCGATCTACCCAGGTAAAGAACCCCGTCCCAGAGGGACGGGGCATTCGCCAGCGTCCCTCTGGGACGAACCGGGGGTTCTTTTCTGTATAGGTGTCGCCCACCGGCGACTCATTTTTCAATGTTGCATTCATCCCCAGGGTAGAACTCTGGGGCATTCTGCAACAATTACAGTAAAAACACTATCATATATGATAGTGTTTTTACCTGGGTAATGTATGGGAGTAAGCTACACACAAAAAGTTAAGGTTTCTTTAAAGGTCATTAAATTTAATTAAACGTAATATCATAGCTGCGGGTACCAGTTTACAACCCTGCAACACTTATCAAAAAAAACTGCGGACAAAGTATGTGTAGTATTAAAGTGAATACTTTGCACTTTTTTGCTTGATTAAAAACCTAATACTTTCCAGCTTTCTAAAACAAGGAACTAGTAGCCAAGCTTCACAAGGTGGTGGTGTAAAAACCAAAAAGACCACCGGCTCCATGGGAGCCGGTGGTCTTTTTGGTTTTTACTTTCGACTAGTCATCAAACGTCCTGGCTTGCGTCGTTCAACAATAAACTTATTTGAATATTTCTTTGGTGAACGAGTTTTTTGACCCTTGCCCACAGGACGACCTTGCTTGGTGCGAGCTCGTCTATGTCCACGTGGTGCTTTACCTTCTCCTCCACCATGTGGATGGTCAACAGCATTTTTAGCGCTCCCCCGAGTTTTAGGACGAAGACCACGATGGCGAGCGCGACCGGCTTTTCCAAGATCAACCAAACGATTTTCCTCGTTTGAAACAGCGCCAATTGAAGCCCAGGCCGAACTAATTATTTTTCTTATTTCTGATGATGGCATTTTAACTAAAGTATAACCAGCGTCATGTGCCACCACGATAGCATAATTACCCGCTGAACGAGCTAGTTTTGCTCCTCCCTCCGCCTTAATCTCCAGATTATAAACAAAGGTACCAACTGGTATCTTTCCAAGCGGTAGACGATTAGCCATGGTTGGTTTAGCTTTTTCTGAAAACAATATTTCAGTACCGGCCGTTAATTCTTGTGGGGCTAAAATATAACGACGCTCACCATCCTTAAACAATACCAAGGCAATAAAACCAGTCCGATATGGGTCATATTCAATCGTTTCCACTACAGCTGGGATATCTTTCTTTTCCAATTTGAAATCAACCAAACGATACTGACGTTTGTTACCACCACCACGATTCAAGTTTGTAATACGACCTTGATTATTACGACCACCAGTACTCTTACCTCCCATTACTAAAGCTTTGTGTGGCCTACTTTTGGTACTAGTAAGTTTCTTTTTGTATTCAATCACGGAGCCATCACGGCGACCGGCTGAAGTTGGTTTATATTTTTTCATAACTAAGCAAGGTTAATGGTATCAGTGGAAGCTAGATACACATAAGCTTTTTTATATCCTTTAATTGAAACTGTTTTACCACGGGTGCGGGAAGTTTTTTGACGAGGTAATTTCTTGACGATGTTTACCTTCACCGGCGTCACTTGATAGAGAGCAATGATAGCATCTCGCACCATAAATTTAGTCGCATCCATTCTCACCATAAAGGTAAAGACATGCTTCCCTTGTTGCGTTACCGCCTTTTCGGTTACATGAGGACGAACCAAAACTGAAGCTAAATTTTGATCAGTTTTATGGTTTAGCGAAACACCTTTTGACTGCACTGCTTCTACAGTAGATTTATTTTTTCGACTGAAGAGGGCCATAATAATTATTATTTAGTGGTTGTTGTAACTGAAGCTACTCGCTTCTCAATAATCTCAAGAGCGTCAGCGGGTTCAGCTATAATGACATATTTGTATGTCAAAAGATCAACCGGATTAATATCTTTTGCTTGCATCACTTCTATATTACCAAAGTTACGAAAGCTTTTTTCAATTGCTTCGTCCCGCTTGGCTAGGACTAGGACAGCCGCGTTTTTGCGCTTGGTAGCCAGATCACTATGATCTGATCCCAGTGCAAGAGCTTTAATGATACTCTTAGCCATCACTGTCTTTGGCTCCGCCAAAGACAGCTTATCCACAAATATCATCTCACTGTCAGCATATTTTCTAGTTAGGACCGTAGCGAGAGCTTTGGCACGAACTTTTTTATTCAATTTGACTGAATAATCTTTTTCATTTGTAGGACCGTGAGAAACTCCTCCTCCCACCCACATTGGACTACGGCTAGAACCATGACGAGCTCGTCCAGTACCTTTTTGTTTCCAGGGCTTTTTACCACCACCGGAAACATCACCTCGTCCTTTGGTGTGAGCATTGGAGGTGCGAGCATTGGCCTGCATAGCAGTTACTACTCCATGCACCAAATCAGCATTCCAAGCTACTTCAAATACTGATTCTGGCAAGGTAATAGTACCGTTTTCTTTTCCTTCAGCTGTGTATATTTTTGCATTCATATATATTATTTATATATTTGCTAACTTAGATGCCCCGCACCTCTACTAATGTGCCTTTTCGACCAGGGATGGCTCCCTTGATAAGAAGCAGATTTTCTTCGGCATTGACTTGAAGAACGGTGAGGTTCTTGACGGTTATTCTATCTCCTCCCATTCTTCCCGCCATACGCATCCCCTTCATCACACGATTGAGTCCAGTAGCTCCAATTGAGCCCGGTTCGCGTTCGGAGTGTTTATTACCATGACTGCGCCGTCCGCCAGCAAAACCATGACGCTTCACTACACCCTGAAAACCTTTTCCTTTTGATACCGCGGACACTATCACCATGTCACCAGTGCTAAAGACTGAAGCATCAAGTTCATCACCCGCTTTAAAGCCAGCCACATCTTCATCATAGACTGCCTTGGGGCGGAATTCGCGAACGACGGCTGGAATAGTGGCAAATTGCCCTTGTTGGGCTTTGCTTTGCCGTTCAGCTTTTTTATTACCGGAAGCAATTTGTATTGCACTGTAGCCGTCAGTGGCTACTGACTTAATGCGCACGACCGTGGCCGGAGCCACTTTCAAGATGGTGGCTGGATGACAAGTACCATCAGCGTCAAAGACTTGCGTCATGCGGTCTTTGGTTCCTAAAATGAATTTCATTTATTTCTGGACTATCTAATAATATACAGCTTTATGTAGACCAAAAGGCAAAAACGCGATTTTATGTCGCGAGCACAAGCTCGCAATATAAAATCGCGTTTTTGCGCCCATTGGTTCTCCAAGATGCAAGCATCTCTTCAGCGAACTTAGGTCTTTAAAAGCTTCTAATAGAATACAGGTTTTTCCTAAAAAAGCAAGGTTTTAGGATAAATAAAAATTAGTGAATTAATATAACCAATTTTTACTTTTTAGACTGACTAAGGGGTGCAAGATTCAACCGTAGCCGTCACGGACGCATCACCCGTTACGTTAACCAAACTACCCATTGCTGTGACCGTGACGGTGGAATTTGGTGACATATTTAATGAGCCAACAAATAAATTACCATGAGTATAGACTGCTGCAGTCTGACCAAAATATCTAATAGGTTCATAGAAACCAAAGGTAGCATGATGGCCATTATAAAAAGTACCACCGCCCCAAGAATATTGACCTAATATTTCTGAATATGGCACACTGCCTGTTAATGCTGATCCGCCACGAGCTAAATTAATTCCCACCGCCATTGGAGTTGTTCCGTAAATAATTTTTGTAACAGATCCAGTATTGCCATGATCATTTATTGCCCACCAGCTAAATTTAACCTCACAACTATTAGTAGTAGCAGGGTGACACTTACCGGCGCATTCATAACCAATGATTTCAGCGTTTACACTCGCACCTGAACGAGAAACATACTGTGACAAATGTAATATTCCAGTCTTTGTCACCGGAATAAATATTCCATCTCTTATTAATACTGAACTGGTTATATGAGATATATTATGATGTATATTATAATCAGAATTAGAATTAAGATCAATCATATAGTCTAAAAAAGCTTCACTGCTGATACTACATCTCTCTCCATCATGATTGGTTTCATGACAAACAGATGGTACTCCTTTACCATAGCCAGTTATAAAAACACGAACAATATTATCGGGATAACCACGATCTTTAAGAGAAATATCTGTGTTTTTTCTTCCCACACCACTGTGCATTGGAACAATCTCAACAGGGGCTGGCAAATAAACCATTTCATTCCCCCCATCACCCGATATAGGATTGGTATTACCTATAGTCATACACTTTGTTCCGTCAGCATTACAATATTCTCCTGCTCGCATCCGTACTGCTCCCAAATCACCAAATTTTGCTTGGTAATCAACACCAACATTAATTGGAGCTTCGGTATTATTATTTGGTGGGGTGGCCGGAGGTGGTGTCCATGAAGCATTCATAAAACTATAAGCCACAAGCCCAAAGATAATAACGGTGAGGAAAATGATTTGCTTGGTCGTTTGAGAAAGAGTATGAATCATGATAATAATTAATTGCTACTATATGGTAATTATAAACCAACAGCAAGTAATTTGGTGAGTGCAGTTGTGTACAAGGCCATACTCTAATCAATTGAAGTGTCAAGATAATGAATTTTGCTTCACAACTTTAGACGTGGATTGCTTAGCAAGCTCGCCAAGACGAACAGTGAAATTTCCCTAGGGTTTTACCCTAAGGAAATTTTAGAGACACAAATAAACCGCCCTAGGTGAGAAGTGACTCAACGTCACTTCGCAAGACTCATTGAGCTATTTTTGTGAGCCAAAGGCGAAACAAAATAGCCAATGAGTGGACTGACGCCATAACCCCAACCTGCTACCATAAAAGGTGATGCTCGCATAAGCATCACCTTTTATTAGTCTAACTAAAGACACATTATGTATACACTCGGTATAGATCTCCATAAGAAATCAAGCGTG
>Ga0210044_10001860_pt1 | contig 32051 bp, 27 predicted proteins | sample CryGey13umfilter_2_FD_183959 | JGI IMG/M metagenome (GOLD analysis project Ga0210044, IMG submission 183959) | Groundwater microbial communities from aquifer in Utah, USA - Crystal Geyser 4/9/14 3 um filter (SPAdes) (version 2) | ecosystem: Environmental > Aquatic > Deep subsurface >...
CCGCCGTGATGCAGCTGCTGTCCGACGGGAAGCTCACGCTGCAGACGCCGGTCGCGCGCCACCTGCCCCTGGTCGACGTGCCGGACAAGCGAGCGATCACCGTGAAGCAGCTGCTGCTGCACATCTCGGGGCTGCACTCGGTGGTGCCTCGCGGTGCGCTGACCGACGGGCGGGCGGTGATCCTGGGTCGAATCCAGCGCTCCCGGCTGCGGTCCGCGCCCGGCACGCGGTTTCGCTACAGCGACATCGGCTTCATCCTGCTGGGGGAGCTGGTGGCGGCGGTGGCGCGCCAGCCGCTGGACCGCTACACCGCGCTCCAGGTGCTCGAGCCGCTTGGGATGTGCGACACGCGGTTCAATCCAGCCCGCGATGCTCTGCTGCGCCCACGGCTGGTGAGCCACTGGCCCGAGGGCGGCAAGCCGGGGCAGGTCTACGATCCGCTGGCGGCCCGCATGGGGGGCGTGGCCGGGCACGCGGGGCTGTACTCCACGGTGGACGACCTGGCGCGGCTGGGCCAGATGCTGTTGAACGGCGGGGAGCTCGACGGGGTGCGGGTGCTCGGTCGCGCCGCGGTGACCCGGATGTTGTCCCCCCACGAGTTGCCCGGTGGGAAGCGTGGGCTCGGGTGGCTGCTGAACCTGCACCCGGGGGGCAGCACGCGGCACCTGTCGCGCCGGGCCTTCGGCCACGGGGGCTACACCGGCAGCTCGCTGTGGGTCGATCCCGAGCGGCAGCTGGTGCTGGTGCTGCTCACCAACCGCACGCGGATCACCCCCTTGCCGTCGTCGCGGCCGCTGCTGGCCCGGTTCCACGATCTGGTGATCGGGGCCTGCTCGGTCCGTTCTCACGGGCGTGGAACGAGCCCGCTGCGCACCGGACTGGACCGGCTGGTGCAGCAGCGCTTCGCGCCGCTTTCAGGCCGGCGGGTGGGGCTGATCACTAACCGTACGGCGGTGGATCGGCGCGGGCGCTGGATCGTCGACCTGATGGCGGACGCGGGCGTACGGCTCACCGCGCTGTTTGTGCCGGAGCACGGGCTCGATGCGCGGGTGGACCGTCGGGTGAGCGACACCACGCTGCGGTACCGGGGGCATCGGATCCCGGTGCACAGTCTGTTCGGGCGGCGCCGCCGCCCCGACGACGCGACGCTGCGCGGCGTGGACACGCTGGTGTTCGACATGGCCGCGGTGGGCGTACGCTACTACACCTATCTGAGCACCATGGGGTGGGCGATGGAGGAGGCGGCACGACGCAAGCTCGACTTCTTCGTGCTGGATCGACCCGATCCGCTGGGGGGCGTCGCGGTCCAGGGCCCGCTGTCCACTGACCGCACCCCGAGCTCCACGAACTACCACCCGCTGCCGGTGCGCTATGGCATGACGCTGGGGGAGCTGGCGCGGATGTTCAACCGCGAGCGTCACATCGACGCCCACCTCACGGTGGTGCCGATCCAGGGCTGGCGTCGCTGGCAGCGCTTCGACGACCAGGATCGGCCGTGGATCGATCCGTCGCCCAACATCCGCTCCTGGCGTCAGGCGCTGCTCTACGCCGGCGTCGGCCTGCTGGAGGGGACCAACCTGTCGGTGGGACGCGGAACCGACGCGCCGTTCATGGTGCTGGGCGCCCCGTGGATCGACGGCGCGGCTCTGGCCCGGGCCGTGAACCGGGCGAACCTGCCGGGAGCCCACGCCGTGGCCGTGAACTTCACGCCCCGCGCGGCGCCTTACCGCCAGCAGGTGTGCCATGGCGTGCGCCTGCTGCTCACCGATCCAGAGCGGCTGGACGCGCCGGCCCTGGGGATGGTGCTCGCCGGCGCGCTGCTGCGGTTGCACCCCGATCGCTGGAAGCGCCGTCATCTGCAGCGGCTGGTGCGGCATGCCCCCACGATCCAGGTGCTGGAGCAGGGGCAGAGCTGGCAGCAGATCCGGGCCCTGTGGCAGGTGGATCTGGCGCGGTTCCGCCGACAGCGCCGACAATTCCTGCTATACTAGCGAACTCCATCGGGTGTACAGAAAGTGTGTCAGGTTGGAACGGACGATCCTGATCGTGGATGACGAGGAGCTCGTGCGGCGCACGACATGCCGCATTCTCTCTCGATCTGGACACCAGCTGCTCGAGGCCTCCAGCAGCGAGGAGGCGCTGGCGCTGCTCGCCGGGCAGTCCTTCCCCGTGGACCTGTTGCTCACCGATCTGACGTTGCCCGGGATCGACGGGATGGAGCTGGTGCGTCGACTGCGCAGCGATCAGCCCGCGCTGCCGGTGCTGTTCATGTCGGGCTACCCCGACGAGGGACGGCTGGATCAGCTGGACGGCGTGGAGTTCATCCGTAAGCCCTTCACGCCGAATGAGCTGAAGACCAAGATCAGCACCATGCTCAAGACGGGCCTCCGCTCGAGGTGAAGAGGATCACTCCGTCGCGCTGCACCTGCTTCACCCGCGACCGGGCGACAAGTGATCGCAGGTGGGCCAGCGTCTCGCCCACGGCCATCAGCGTCTCCCATCCGTCCAGCCGCGAGATCTGAAACAGCGCCTCGCTCAGCGCGTAGCACGACGTGGGCTGCTCCACGAGCGACAGCACCAGCGCCTCGCGCTGATCGTGATGCAGCAAGATCTCGTCGATCCGTCGATCGATGTCCGCGATGGGCGGGCCGTGCGCCGGAAGCGCCGTGGCGAAGCCCGCACCCCGCAAGTGGACCAGCGAGCGGCGGTAGTCGTCCAGCGGGTTGTCCGCCCCGATATGCGAGGTGACCGAGATGTTGGGGGTGATGTAGGGCAGCACGTGGTCGCCCACGAGCAGCGTCCGCGTCGGGCGATGGTGCAGGCAAGCGTGCGCCGGTGAGTGCCCGGGCGTGACCAGCACCTCGAACGATTCGCCGGCGAGCTCGATGGACTCCCCGTCGTCCACCTCACGGTCCGGCACGAAGGCCGGGGAGATCTGCCGCATGCTGGCCATGGAGCGCGCGACGTCGGCCAGCGAGTCCACGGGGGCGCCCAGCTCGCGGAAGAAGTCGAGTGACGCACCGTCGAACTCCGGGTGCTGGAACCAGTACTGCAGCGCCTGACTGTCGCCGCGGGACATGATGATCTGGCACCCCATGCGCTGCAGCCAGGCGGCCTGTCCGAAATGGTCGGCGTGCAGGTGCGTGATGAAGAGCTGCGAGATCTGCTGCGGGGTGCAACCCACGCGGGCCAGCTGCTGCACCAGGGCCTGATGTCCCGGTCGATCGTGGTCCGTCGGGAGCGCCATCCCGGTGTCCACCAGGGCGACTGCGTCCGGTCCCTGGATCAGATAGACGTTGATCTGTCGCAGCACCAGGGGCAGCGGCAGGCGCAGCCGCACCAGGCGGGCGGCCCCCAGGTTCATGGCAGGCATCTAGTTCCCGGGATCCAGCACGCCCGTCTGGCGCAGCAGCAGCAGCAGCACGATGGCCACCAGCGCGGCCGCCACCACCAGCAGGATCCGCAGCGGATGGGATTGTGCAGCCGGCTCCCGCGGGACGGGCGGCTCGGACACATCCGGCTCCACCGTCGGCTGTAGCCGGCGCATGGGCCCCGAGGGCTGGCGTGGTCGCAGCTCCGGAATGTGGGCCAGCTCGTGGGAGAACTGCTGGGCCGACGCCTGGCGGTCGGCGGGTTGCTTCTGCATCGCGCGCACCACCACTGCCTCCAGCTCGGGGCTCAGTCCCATCTGGGGCTTCAGCGCCCGCGCCGAGGGGATCGGGCTCGACAGGTGCATCTGCAGCACCCGCATCGGATCGTCCGCCGTGTAGGGGCGCTCACCGGTGAGCATCTCGAACAGGATGACCCCCACGGCGTACAGGTCGGTGCGGGGGTCGGTGGGCTGGCCGGCCGCCTGCTCCGGGGCCATGTACCATGGGGTGCCCACGTCGGTGCCCACGTGCCCGGGGTTGCTTTGATCGCCGGTCATCAGCTGGGCCGTGCCGAAGTCCATGATCTTGACCCGTCGAGCGAGGTCATCCGAGGGACCCACGAGCATGATGTTGCCCGGCTTCAGATCGCGGTGCACGACGCCGCGCTGGTGGGCGTGCTCCAGTCCGCTCAGCACCTGCTGCATGATGCGGACAGTCTGTTTCACCCGCAACGGTCCGGCGGCCAGCTCCTCGGACAGCAGCTTGCCCGACATGAACTCCATCACGAGGTATGGGCTGCCGAAGGCCACGCCGAAGTCCACGACGCTGACGCAGTTGTCGTGCTCCAGCATCTGGCACGCCTTGGCCTCCTGCTGGAACCGACGCACGAAGTCGGGGAGGTTGACGAAGGCACTGCGCAGGAACTTGATCGCCAGCTGCTGATCGCTGCCCTCGCGCCGGGCGAGGTAGACCACGCTCATTCCACCACTGCCGGATCGACGCTGCAGGCGGTAGCGGTCGTCCACCAGCTGTCCCTCGAGGGGGTCGTCGCGGGTCACGCCCACTGTGCCTCGTGTGGATTCCCCGGGCCCCGCAGAGGGGGAGCCCCGCTCAAGTGCAGAGCGAGGCGCGCAACGTGTGCCAGCATGCGGCGAACGTAACCCAAGGCGGGGTGACCCACAAGAGAGCGACTGTTACATCATCTCCGCCGTGCCGATCACGAAGCCCAGCGGGACCCGGCCCAGCTTGACCCCCTTGCGCACCGGATCCTCCTGCAGCAGCTCCACCGCGTAGATCTTGGGGTCGCGGTTGACCAGCCGCAGCTCTCCCGCGGTCAGCACCCGCCGCACGTCGGACAGCGCAGCGTGACCCCGGATCTGACGTTCCTTGCCCACCTCGCTGAAGAGGTTGAGCGCGTCCACCTCGGGCAGCAGCGTCGGCTGGTTTGGGTTCCACCCGGCGAGGGTCACGACCTCGGGGTCGTCGTTGCCCTCGTCGCCGGTGAGGTGCTCGGTGATGACGAAGACCACCGGGTGGGCCACCACGTGGGACGGGTGGTCCTTGTGCGCCTGGCTCAGGGCGTCGATGCTGCGCAGCAGCTCGTCGCGGCGCTTGAGCACCCGGAGCGCCAGTCGGGCGCCAGGCACCTCGTCGCCCTGGCGCGCGAGCTCCAGCTGCTGCTGGAGGTCCGGGGCGACCGCGCGCATCCCCCGGGGCAGGGCGTGCTGAAGCCAGCTCAACCCCTGTTTCGGCGTGGGAAAGGTCTGGCACAGGTAGGTCACCTGGACCCGGGTGAGGTTGCGCAGCAGCTGGGTCACCATGTAGCGCGCCTCGCGCTCGCGCTGCGCCGGATCGTCAGGTGGCCGGGTGGCCGGAGGTCGGCGGGCGAAGGGCCCACGGCCCGTGCTGCGCAGCCACCACAGCAGCCCTCCACCGACGCCGAAGATCGCCGCGCCGGCGAACATGGACCAGATGGAGACCAGCACGCACAGCGCGAGCCAGATCATGACCCACAACATGATGCGCAGCTGCCAGAGTCGTTGCTCCAGAGACATGTGAGGCGAGCATAGCATGGGGCCGTAGCTTGAGGGAGACTTGCCCGATGGTGCGATGCTGGTAAGATGCCCCGGTGAGCCGTCTTCGCTGGCTTGTCCCACTGCTGTTTGCTCTGCTCGCCTGTCCGGCCCAGCAGTCCTCCTCGACCCGTGGAGACCGATCGGTGTTGGACGATCTGCGCGACGACGACGAGGGGAGCGACGACAAGGACTCAGGGGAGGATGACGCGGCGGTGGCGGTGAGCTACCAGCAGCTGCCTGACGCGGTGGTCGAGCGCAGCGATTCGGGCATCCCCCGCGAGAACCCGGAGAACCTTCGGCGAGCGCTGTGCGAGGGGCGAGACGGGGAGCCTGTCATCTTCTATCGGCTGGTGGTGGCCACCCACTGGCACTACTACTGGCTGTGCTCGGAGACCCAGGCTCGACGCGCCTCGAGCAGCCGCGGCGCACGCCACATCCGTCGCTGGCTCAAAGGATTCAAGCGCCAGGCCACCACCATGTCGGCCGGCTGCAACATGGGGCGGCCGGTGCTCCGCGGGACCCACGAGAGCGGGGTGCGTGCCACCGCGTACTGTGACGGTCGGATCGTGCTGCTGTTCCCGGACGGTGGCAAGACGACCAAGTCCTTCTCGTCTCAGGGCTACAACACCGGTGGGGCCCCGGTGCCCGCTCCCGCTGGCACGGCGCAGAGCTGTCCACCGTGCCCGACCTGCCCCCAGAGCGGGGTCGGATCGCCTGGCGATTGCTCCCCGCCGCGCCCCTGTCCGGTGTGCCCGACCTGTGCCAGCTGCCCGGTGTGCCAGGCCTGCCCGCCCCCGAAGCCGTGCGACTGCAGGTCAGAGGTGGTGAAGATGGGCAAGAAGTTCTGGTTGAATGGCGTCAAGCAGGCTTGTGCACGCTACTGTGCGTTGATCTACGGCGAGTGCCGGCGGATCAACCCCAAGACGGCGATGTGCAGCATGCTCCAGGAGCACTGTGAGAAGAACTGTTCCAAACCCTGATCATCCCCTTGTATCGCGCCCTTGTGTGAAGCGGCCATAGCTGTTGCATTACGCAGGCTTCTGCGATAAACACTCGCAAAAGCCCTTCACGCAGGTGGGGCTCAAGAGCCCACCGAGGACGAAACCATGCCCGTGGAATTCCCAGAAGCTCTGTTCGAACGCGTTCATGCCGGCAGCTGCGTACTGTGTACCGGTGTCCGGTTCGCCACGACGGCCGGTATGCCCGACTGGGACACCCTGTTTGCCAGAATGAGCGACAAGCTGGGTCCAGAGGTGGAGCTGCTGCAGGATCTGATCAAGCAGGGCAAGCTGCTGACCGTGGCCGGGTATCTCAAGCGCAAGCTGGGGCCCGAAGCCACGGCCCAGATGCTGCAAGAGGCGTATGGCGAGCAAGGGTCGGTGCCCGAGGCGCACCAGATCCTGCGCGAGCTCCCGTTCCACGCCGCCGTCAACACCGGGTTCGACAACCTGCTGCAGCAGGTGATGATGCGCAATGGCGCCACGCCGCGGGTCTACACCTACGCCGACGGGGCGACGCTGCGGCTGGCGGAGGACATCCAGCACTTCGTGGTCAGCGCGCATGGAGACGTGGCGCACCTGGAGCAGCTGGACCGCAAGCTGGTGCTGAGCCGGCTCGACCACCGGCGCGTGATCGGTCCGAACCACGGGTTCCGCGCATTCGTCGAGGATCTGTACCGCACTCACACGTTCCTCATGCTCGGATTCCACCTGGGGGACCCCGATCTGACGCTGTTCCTCGACGGGCTGGTCTCCACCTTCCGCGATTCTGTGACCGATCACTTCGCGCTGATCCCCAATGTCACGGCGCCGGAGGCCGAGGAGCTGTACGCCAACTACCGCCTGCGGGTGATCCCCTACGACGAGGAGGGGGAGCCGATCAGCGCCATCACCAGCGTGGTAACCCAGCTGCGGGATCAGTGGCGGGAGAAGGGGGCCGGGTTGCCGGGGCCGGAAGACCCGAAGCAGCAGAAGGAGTGGCTGCGGACCCACGTGGCAGCGCTGGATCTGCGGATCGATCTGATCCCGACCCAGGCGCTGGACATGAGCGAGGCCAAGTTGACGGCGATCCGTAACGCCGCGGCCGCGATGGATCTGCAGGAGATGGACGCCGACACCCTGTGCCGGCTGGGCAACGTCTGCATGCTGCTGGAGGACGCCGCCGCCGCCGTGCCGTACTACGCGATGGCCATCGAGAAGGCGCCGCAGATGGCCGCGGCGCACGTCAACCAGCACGTGGCGATGTCCGAGGCGCGGCAGCTGGACCAGGCGCTGGACCACCTGAAGCAGGCGATGGAGCTGGATGGTTCACTGCGCATCTTCCCCAGGGGCTACGAGCTGAAGACGCTGGTGGGCCGCGGGTCCACCGGCTCGATCTATTTCGCCCACGACAGCGAGAACGACCGCGACGTGACGGTGAAGGTGCTGCGCACGAGCTACCTCCAGGAGTCCGCCTCCCCCGAGCAGTGGTTGAAGGAGACCACGCCGCTCAAGGAGCTGGACCACCCCAACCTGGCGAAGGTCTACGAGGTGATGCTCGAGCACGGCAAGTCGATCCTCGTCACCGAGTGCCTCAGCGGCCACAGCGTGTCCAAGCTGCTGGAGCAGGCGCCGCTGTCGCCGGAGCGTGCGGCACAGATCCTGGACCAGGTGTGCGCCGGCCTGGTGTACGCCCACGCCCAGGGGGTGCTGCACCTGGACCTGACCCCGTCCAACATCTTTCTGCGCGACGATGACACCGTGGCGCTGATGGACTTCCGCCCGGGGCGCGCCCAGCGTGGCCGCCGGGTGACCATCGCCAAGGGGCTCGAGGGCTATCAGGCGCCGGAGCTCATCGCCAGCGCCGGGGCCGACGCCCGGGCCGACGTCTACTCCCTGGGGGCGCTGCTGTACAAGATGCTGACGCGCCAGGCGCCCATCGGCAGCTTCGTGCGGGCCGGCGAGATCAGCGCCGCCGCGAGACGCTACGACCCGCTGATCAACCGGGCCCTGCGCGCCTTGCCCGCCGAGCGCCCGCAGACCGTCGAGGAGTTCCGCACCGCGCTGGCGGGCAAGAGCGAGGCTGTGGAGCTGCCGCAGGACGCCGGAGACCTGATGGGCTGGCTCGAGGTGCTCAACGTCCAGCCGGATAACGAACAGGCGCTCAAGGCGCTGTCGGAGCTGGAGCAGGCCTACCGCAAGGAGCAGGACTGGGACGGTCTGGTGACGCTGATCCTGGGCCGGGTGGAGTTCGAGACCGATCCAGCGCGACGGGAAGCCATGTTCCGCGAGCTGGCGGGGATCTTCGAGCGCGAGGTGGGGGATCTGGGCAAGGCCTTCGCCGCGCTCAAGGAGGCGTTCCGCGAGAACCACTCCAACCTGGAGATCCGTCGGGAGCTGGAGCGGCTGGCCGGGGCCACCGGGATGTGGAACGAGCTGCTGCAGGAGTACAGTCAGCTGGTCCAGAACCTGCGCGATCCCAAGGTCGCCTGCGACTGGTGGGTGCGTATCGGGCACCTCTACGCCGCCGAGCTGGGCCACGACGACTACGCCATCGCCTCTCTGACCCAGGCGCTGGTGCTGGACACCAACCGCGTCGATGCCATGACCGAGCTCGCCGAGGTGGTCCAGCGCAAGGGCGACCACAAGGAGTATGTCCGGTTGCTCAAGCGTCAGGTGGACATGGAGCAGGACGGCGGGCGCAAGACCGAGCTGCTCAAGGACATCGCGCGCACCTACCTCAAGGACCTGCACAGCGATGAGGAGGCCATCGCGGCGTACCGCGAGATCATGGCCATCGATCCCGGCCACACCGCCTCCGTCGAGGCGCTGGAGGGGCTGTACCGCAAGATGGAGATGTGGGAGGAGCTGGTCCAGCTGCTCAAGAACCAGGTGGGGATCACCGACGACGCCGAGGCTCAGTCGCGCTACCGGCGCAGCCTGGCCGAGCTGCTGGCGGACAAGCTGGACCGGGCGGACCAGGCGATCGAGCAGTACCGCAAGCTGATCGAGTCCGATCCTGACGACCTGGACGCGCTCAAGGGGCTGGAGCGACTGTACGATACCACGGGGCGCAACGAGGAGTACTTGCAGATCCTGGACCGGCGGATCGATGCCGCGGGCAGCGACGACGAGAAGGCGGCGCTGTGCCGGCGGATGGCGGCAGAGTGGGAGGCCCAGCCGGGTGGGCAGGAGAAGGCGGCGGAGTACCTGGAGAAGGTGGCGTCCTACACCGGCGGCGACGCCGAGACGTTCAAGGCGCTGGTCCGGCTGTACTGGGCGACCAAGAACTACAAGCAGCTGGCCGAGGCTTACAGCCGGCACATCGACACCACGCGCAACGACGACGAGCGCTCCGGGTTGTTCGCCGGGCTGGGGCTGGTCTACGAGGACCACCTGCAGGACACGGATCGAGCGATCGAGACCTACAACAACCTGCTGGCCATGGAGCCCGGGAGCAAGGTGGCGCTGGCGGCCCTGGCCCGGCTGTACGAGAAGACGGGGGTCTGGGCCCAGGCGGTGCAGATGCTGGAGCAGCTCTCGAACAAGGAGAGCCTCGACCGTCAGGTGGAGCTGTTCCACCGGATGGGCGTGATCCAGCTCGAACAGCTGCACAAGGACGCGGAGGCCGAGGTCAGCCTGAGCAAGGCGCTGGAGCTGAAGGATGACCACGTCGAGGCCCAGGTCGCGCTGGGCGAGCTGTACGCTCGACGCAAGGACTTCGGCAAGGCGGCGCGCATGCTGCGCGAGGCGGCGCGCCACACGCCCAACGAGCTGGAGCGGGTCAAGCGGTTGTTCCAGTCAGGGGCGACCTATCTCGACGAGATCGGGGACGAGCAGAAGGCGCTGGAGGTGTTCCAGGAGTTGATGGAGATCGACCCCGAGCACGTCCCCACCGGCGAGCGGCTGGCCGGACTGTTCGAGAAGCGCGAGGAGTGGGAGCAGGCGGTGTCGGTGCTCGAGATGCTGGTGCGCAAGGCGGACAACAAGGATCGCGCGCGCCTGATCGAGATCAACCTGCGGCTGGGCGAGGCCGGGCTCAAGGCGGACCAGGGGAACAAGTCCATCGACGCGTTCCGCGCGGCTTACGATCTGGATCCCACCAACCAGGATGCGCTGCGCAAGCTGGCCAGCCTGCTGTACCAGCGCAAGGATTTCGAGGAGGCGGGCAAGCTGTTCCAGGCCCTGCTGGTGCACCGGCGGGACAGCCTTTCCAGCGAGGACATCGTCGACGTGTTCTGCAAGCTGGGCGACATCAAGCAGCAGATGGGTGAACAGGCCAAGGCGCTCAACATGTACGAGAAGGCGCTGGACCTCGCGCCGACCAATCGTTGTGTGCTGCAGCAGGCCATGGTGCTGTACGAGGCGAAGGGTGACTTCGAGGCCGTGCTGCGCTGCAAGAAGAACGTGATCAAGGGCATGACCGACGAGGAGGAGCGCATCACCCTGGCGGAGGAGCTGGGCGACCTGTTGATGGACAAGATGAAGCGCTACAACGACGCGCTGACGCACTATCGCATGGTGCTCGAGATCAGGCCCGACCATCGGCGCGTGCTGAACAAGACGATGGAGGCCTACATCGCCCAGAAGAAGTGGGACGACGCCATCACCGCCATGGGAAAGATCGAGGACCACGAGACCGACCCCGGGCACCGGGCCCGCCTGCACTACACTGCGGCGGTGATCCTGCGCGACGAGCTCAATCGGCCCAAGGATGCGGCCTGGCACCTGGACCAGGCGCTGGTCAAGGACCCGACCCATCGCAAGGCGTTCGACGCGTTGAAGCGGCTGTACGCGGAGCAAAAGAACTACAAGGGCCTGGTCAAGGCCTTTCGCTTGATGCTGCAGCGACTGCCGCAGGACACGCCGGTGGCGGAGCAGGTGGACCTGTACCACGAGCTGGGGGAGATCTGCCAGGACAAGCTCCACGACGCCAAGGGGGCCATCGTGGCGCTGGAGGTCGCGGCCAAGCTGGACCCCACCAACGAGGAGCGGCAGGAGCGGCTGGCGCGGCTGTACATCACCGCCGGCCCCGACGCCTACGAGAAGGCGATCCAGGCCCATCAGCGGCGGCTGAAGAGCAACCCCATGCGGCAGGACACGTACCAGGAGCTGCGCCGGCTGTACGCCGAGATCGGGGCTCACGACAAGGCGTGGTGCGTGGCGGCGGTGCTCAGCCTGCTGAAGAAGGCCAGCCCGCAGGAGGCCGAGCTGTACGCCAAGCACCGCACGGAGAGTCCGCGCCGCATGGCGCTCAAGCTCTCGGCCGATCTGTGGCACAGCCATCTGTTCCACGAATCCCAGAGTCGGGTGCTCAACGATGTGTTCGGCACGGTGGCCGCCATCGTGGCCCCCATGACCGTGCGATCCGAGCGCGGGATCGGGGAGCAGCTGGACCTGGTGCAGGAAACCCGGCCCTACGCCTCCGTGGCGAACTACGTGGGGCAGGTCCTGGATCAGCCGATGAACGCGATGTACCTCAAGAGCGAGATCGCTCAGGGCCGCAACCTGTTCCCGGTGCTGACGGGCACATCCGAGGAGTGGTCGGTGGCGCTGCAGGTCCATCCGCGGATGGTCAAGAACGAGTCGGTGACGGAGCTGCACTACTGGTTCACCAAGGCCATGGCGCTGCTGCGGTCGGAGCATTTCCTGAGCTTCGCCACGCCCTCGCCCACGGTGCTGCGCGCCGTGGCCCTGGCCGTGCTCAAGGTGGTGCGACCCTCCACGCGGCTGGGCGGCGACGTGGACCAGCTCCTCCGGCTGGTGGAGGTGTTCAAGAGCGACCTGGCGTCCAACAAGCTGGACCAGCTGGCGGAGCGTGCGGACGCGCTGGCGGAGGTGTGCACCGACGCGGGCATCGCCGGCTGGCTCGACGCGGTGGACCTCTCGGTGACCCGCGCGGCGCTGCTGGTGTGCGACGACCTGGAGACCGCGGCCAGGCTCGTGGCCACGGAGCCGACGCTGGAGGGGACGGACCACGGCGCGGTGGTCAAGGCCCGGTTGCAGCAGCTGATGGTGTTCGCCGTGAGCGAGGGGTACTTCAAGCTGCGTGAAGTGCTGGGGCTGCAGGTGAAGTGATGGGGTGGCCCCGCGGAGATGTCATCTCGCTGGGCGCGCTGTTTCTGGCGCTGGGGGTCGTGGGCTGTGGCAGCCGGACCGGGCTCGGTGGACCCGTCGGCCCGGCCTATCGCCGGGACGGAGGGGCCCGGGATGCGGCGCCGAGTGATGGTCCGCGGCGGGTGGATGGGGCGTTGCCGGACCTTCTCGTGCCCCGGGACCGCCAGGTGGCCGACGCCTGCCTGCCCATCGCAGCGTCCAAGGTGCAGGGCAACTACAAGGGCGGATGGAAGGGCACCTGGAGCTGTCCCGGGGACACGCCGCAGTCGGTGAGCGGCAGCCTGTCGTTCAACCTCACCCCGGCCGGCTCCCCCGACGCATTCAACGTCAAGGGATCCATGAGTGGGGTGGTGGATCCCGGCGTGCCGTTCAGCGCCGGAATCACCGGCAGCATGGGCTGCACCGCGCTCGCGGGCAATCTGCCCAAGATCGTCGTCGGCAGCGGGGGCCTGATCTACGAGCTCAGCGGTACGATGGTCGGCACGTTCCAGGCCTCGCCCCAGGGCTTCGCCGCGGGGAGCTGGAAGGCCAAGGAGGTCGGGGGGTCGTGCGGCGCGAGCGGCAGCTGGTTCGCCTACAAGTAGCCCACAAGTAGCCCCAAGATTGTTCCTAATAAGATCGTCCGTCGATCGTTCTACTCTTCAGACAATGAGGGACGGCGCCGCCCCTTCAAACCCAACCGAAGGTGGAAGGGTTCTTCAACCCACGTGAGCCTGGAAGCGACGTGAACCGTGTAGCCGAGCTGGACTGGATCCGCCGCGTGATGCAGCGCTTCGAGCGACCGCTGGTCCGCTTCGCCGCGCACATCACCGGCAGCCAGGAGCAGGCGCGGGATGTGGTGCAGGACACCTTCGAGCGGTTGTGCTGTGTCGACCGCGAACAGGTGGAGCTGCAGCTCGCCGCGTGGCTGTTTCGGGTCTGCCGCAACCGGGCGCTGGACGTGAGCAAGAAGGAGGGTCGAATGCGTCCGATGAGCGATGAGCAACTGGAGGCCAGGCCGCACGCCGCCTCGTCACCGGCGAGCATGGCCGAGGCGCGGCAGGAGCTGCAGCGCGCCATGGTCGCGCTGGCCAGCTTGCCCGACAGCCAGCAGGAGGTGGTGCGGCTCAAGATCCAGGCCGGGCTGAGCTACCGCGAGATCAGCGAGGTCACGGGTCATACGGTGAGCAACGTGGGCGTGCTGCTGCACACGGCGCTGACCACCATCCGCCAGCACCTGGCCGAAGGGAGGCCGTCATGACGATCAACACCGACGACCCGCGGATCACCGCGTACATCATGGACGAGCTCGAGGGCGAGGAGCGCGCGGCGTTCGAGCGCGAGCTGCAGGCCTGCCCCGAGAGCCAGGCCCACCTGGAGCAGATGCGGCAGACCGCCGAGCTGCTGCGGGATGAGCTGGAGCAGGAGGGCGTCCTCCCGCTGAGCGACGCGCAGCGGCAGCGCGTGGAGCGCTCCGCCAGCCGGCCGAAATAGAAGCAGGGCGCCTGGCGCCGGCGCGGCCTGGTGCTGGGACTCTCGGGCGCGGCGGCGGCCGCGGCGGTGCTGCTGGTGACGGGGACCGTGATGCTGCGGAGTGCCCCCGACAGTCGGGCCCTGGGGCCGCATGAACAGTCGCCGCGCTTCGCCCGGATGCAGGTGCAGGAGACCGACGACGATGATGGCAAGAAGCGGCTGAACACCCCGACGAGCCCCGGAGTGGCCGAGATCCCGATGGACGGCCGTCGCGTTGCGCCGGGCGGGCACGGTGTGGTGATGGGAGACAGGCTGGGCGATTACGGCGAGAAGGACAACTCCATCAGCGGCGAGTCCTACGCCCGTGTGCCGCAGAACCGGTTCTGGCAGGTGAAGCAGCAGCCGCTGTCCACCTTCTCCATCGACGTGGACACCGCGTCCTACGCCAACGTGCGCCGCTTCCTGCTGCGCCAGAGCACCTTGCCGCCGCCGGACGCGGTGCGCATCGAGGAGATGATCAACTACTTCGACTACGACTACCCCCAGCCCGCCGGTCCCCATCCCTTCAGCGTGTCGGTGGAGCAGGCCAGCTGCCCCTGGAGCCCGGGTCACCGTCTGGTGCGCATCGGGCTCAAGGGCCGTGAGCTGCAGCGGCGCCAGCGTCCGGCCTCGAACCTGGTGTTCCTGCTGGACGTCTCGGGCTCCATGTCGGACGCGAACAAGCTGCCGCTGCTGCGGCAGGGGCTGGACATGATGGTCCGCCAGCTGGGCGAGAACGACCGCGTGGCCATCGTGGTCTACGCCGGCGCGTCGGGGATGGTGCTGCCCTCCACGGCCTGCACCGAGAGAAACCGACCGCAGATCCTCGCTGCCCTGGAGCGGCTGCAGGCCGGCGGCTCGACCAACGGTGGTCAGGGGATCACGCTCGCGTATCAGGTGGCGGTGCAGAACATGATCCGCGGCGGGGTCAACCGCGTGGTGCTCGCCACCGACGGCGACTTCAACGTCGGCCTCACCGACCAGCAGGCGCTGGTCAAGCTGGTCCAGGCCAAGGCGCGCAGCGGCGTGTTCCTCAGCATCCTCGGCCTGGGCCTGGGGAACCTCAAGGACAGCACGCTGGAGCAGCTGGCGGACAACGGCAACGGCAACTACGCCTACATCGACACCCTGGCCGAGGCGCGCAAGGTGCTGGTGCAGCAGATGAGCGGGACGCTGGTGACCATCGCCAAGGACGTCAAGATCCAGGTGGAGTTCAACCCGGCGCAGGTGACCTTCTATCGCCTGGTGGGCTACGACAACCGCATGCTCGCGGCGCGGGACTTCGCCGACGACAGCAAGGACGCGGGCGAGATCGGCGCCGGGCACACGGTGACCGCGCTGTACGACGTGGTGCCCGTGCAGGGCGGTCGCGGCAAGCTGCTCACCGTCAAGCTGCGCTACAAGAAGCCCGACGAGGATCAGAGCCAGCTGATGCAGCACCCGGTGACGGCCGAGAGCCAGGACCTGGAGTCGGCCTCGACGGATCTGCGCTTCGCCACCGCGGTGGCCTGGTTCGGCACGGTGCTGCGCCGGGCGCCCCCGGCGAGCCAGGCCGGCGACGCCCTGGATCGAGTGAAGCGCCTGGCGCGCCAGAGCCTGGGGCCGGATGCCCACGGCTACCGCCGGGAGCTCGTCGAGCTGGTGCAGATCGCCCGCCGCCTCCAGTCCCGGCGCTGATAAGGGGGGACGCACCCAACTTTTCCACGTGTTGGGACGATACCGGGGATGTTGGGACGATACCGGGGACGCACCCAACTTTTCCACGTGTTGGGACGATACCGGGGATGTTGGGACGATACCGGGGACGATACCGGGGACGCACCCAACTTTTCCACGTGTTGGGACAGACCCAACGTCCTGGCCTTCGTGGTATGCTCGCTGGATCACATGTCCCGGCCGCTGTCCCTCCTCCTGATCCTTCTGCTGTCGACCACCAACCTGACTCTGGCCCGCGCCAACGTCGCGGGGACCATGTTCTCCGGCACCACCGCGGCGGATCCCGCGGCGGTGTACTGGAACCCGGCGGCCATGACGCAGCTGCAGGGGACCCAGCTGATGATCGCCGGCACCATCTCGCCGCTGCGGCTGCACTACCAGCGCGACACCCCCAGCGCCAACGATGGCTTGCCCTTCGCCCAGGCCAACGTGATGGTCCTGGCCCCGAAGGCGACCCTCGGCCTGGTCACCGACGCCACGCTGCGGCGCTGGCGGTTCGGCCTGGGCCTCGCGTTCCCCATGGTGGACGGCGCCTCGTGGGAGACGACCTACGGCGGCCGCCCCTCCTCCACGCGGTACTATGCGACTCAGGGCCGCCAGGTGATGTGGATCATCAGCGCCGCGGCGGCGTACCGTGTCACCTCCTGGCTCTCGCTGGGTCTGGGCGTGGACATGGTGGGGATGTGGCTCGTGAGCCAGGTGATGACCGACTGGGGCGCGAAGATCGACCAGATCGCCTGCGCCGCGCTGGGCGGCTTCGCCTGCCGGCTGGACGCGCCGCTGGCGCGAGAGGACCCGCAGTACGACGGCAAGACCCGCGTCGACGGTGTGGGGCTGGGAGCCGGGGTCTCGGCCGGGGTGCTGGCCACGCCGTGGCCCTGGCTGCGTCTGGGCATCGGGGTGCACAGCGGGGGCGGCGACGTCAAGGTGCCGGTCTCCATCTCGGCCGAAGTGCCGCCGGCCGCCGTGCGCTACCTCAGCGACAACTTCCCCTCGATCCAGCTGCCCATCGTCGCTGCCACCGGGGACGTGATGGTCAACACGCCGGTGATCGTCACGGCGGGCGTCGCGGTCACCGCCGTCCCGCGGCTGGAGCTGACGGCGGACCTGCACTGGATGAACACCTCCACCACGTCGATCATGCTGGCCTCCATCACCCGCACCAGCACGGCGCTGGTGGGGGATCAGGTGCTGGTGAGCCGCAAGGAGGATTGCTTCCTCGCCGCGCTGCGCGGCAGCTACCGCGTGCTGGACCCGCTGCTGGTGGGGCTGCGCCTGGAGTTCGACGCCAACGCCCGGCCCGATCAGTTCGTCACCCCGGTGAGCCTGGATTTTCACAAGCTGTCGCTGCACCTGGGCGTCAACTGGCGGGCCACGCGGTGGCTCACGCTGGAGGCGGAGTACGCCCACTTCTTCATCTTCAGCCGCACCATCACCCGCAGCCAGTTCCAGCCCAACGCGTTCCCCACCACGCCGGAGGAGGAGGGCCTGGACAAGCCCGGGCCCACCGGACGGTACAGCGCCGAGGCGGATCTGTTCGGCGTGGGGGCGACCCTCAGCTTCTAACGCCGAAGCACCCGGACACCCTGTCACACCGACCGACGCCGCTGTCGCACCCCGGCCCTCGCCATCGGCTTCGATGTTGTCAAATCACGCGGTGGTACCGCCTGGCATGTTGATTGCTCTCGAGCGCCGCCATGCGTTTGTTACTCATGGTGTGCGGGCTGCTAATGGCCACGCCGACGCGCGCGGAGCCAACCAACACGAAGTCAGGCGAGGAGCCGATGCAGCTCGTCGTGGATCTCAGCGTCGGGCGCTCCGGGTTCGGAAGCCTCGACGACTGGAGCTGCGACTGGCCAGACCAGGAGGGTGGCTGCCTCAATGCCGACGGGGTGGGGACGCAGCTGGGGCTGGGCTGGTTGCAGCGCATGGGGCACTTTCGGTGGGGCGTGGGCGTCGAGGCCACCGTCACACCGGGCGGCGAGGCCACGAGTGTGCAATCCGGTCTGACCCTGCACCTGGGTCTGACGTCGCGCTATCTCGAGCTCCTGCTCGGCACGGGAGTCGGCGTGATGTGGATCACCAACCGACGCGACCACGCGCACACCGACCTGGCGATTCCGCTGCGGTTGACCGTGGGGCTGCGGATCACCCGCTCGCTGGCGCTGGCGCCCCAGGCCGGGGTGTACTTTGGCAATCGCGCAATCGGCGCCTTTATCGGGGGCGGGGTGCAGTGGACGCCGCCGACAGTCCTCGACGCGGCCGAGCAAGCGCTTCGCGCAGCCTTCGGCTCGCCGGAGAACGTTCCCGACGGGATGGAGCTCCGCACGGACCACGGTCCCCAGTACACCGGCAGCGACTGCGGCTCGATGTGCAGGCGGTGGCACGTCGAGCACACGTTCGCGCCGGTCGGCCGCCCGACGGGCAATGCCGTCGCCGAACGGCTCATTCGCACCCTCAAGGAGGAGGTCATCTGGCTCCGCGACTGGGACACCGCCGAACAACTCCGCGAGGCCGTCGCCGCGTGGGTTATCCGCTACAACGAGCACCGGCCGCACCAAGCGCTCGGATACAAGACCCCGAGCGAGTACCGGGCTGAGCACCTGGCTACCCCTCTTCGGCTGGCGGCATGAGCATGCAGAACCGCGCTTTCAGCAGCCCGATTCGCGGGCGCAGTTCTGTCTTGATTCGAGGGGAACATCACACTCCTGGTGTGTGACGCCCCTTTCGATCCCGCGCGGCGGTCACATCGCGCTCGAGCTCAGCTACACAGGCGAGCTCCTCTGGGACGACTGGGAAGGACCGGGCTGCGCCTACTGGCAGCCGACGCGCCATCTGCTCTATCCGCTCGCGCCCGCCGGCTACTGGGCCGGCCGGCCCGACGCCGTCGAGATTCGGGTCGACCTCGGCGCGCTGGCGGGGATCGCTCGCGTGGTCGGTCCGCCTGGCTCGCGGCGCTCCGGCTCTCTGGTGGAGTGGAAGCTCGAGCGACCCGATCTCAAGACGGTCCCGGATCTGCACATGGTCGTCGATCTGACGCGGCACCAGCCCGAGGCATTCGCCGCCCTGAACAACGAATGGCTTGGAGCGCTGAGCATCGATCCCACCGCCGCGGCCGGCCTTGTCGACGGCAAGCTGTCGACCGAGTATTGCCCCTCAGGGAAGAGCGCCGTCGAGCTCCGGATGAAGGAGCACCCCTACTGGTACGCCTACGCCTATCTCGCGCTGCGCAGCACGACCGAGCACGATCGCAAGAACCCGATGGCCATCACATGGCCCCGGACCTGTCTGGCGCGCACTCGGGCCAGAGCGCCCCGTCCGGGCGAGCTCGAGCTCCATCGGCCGCTGCCCGGACCATTGTGGGACGCCGGGACGCGTCCGGCCTTTGCGCTGGTCCCCGCCCGCGGCACTGATTGGCCCCGGACGGTGCGGGTCAGCCTCTGCGGTCATCCCGAGCTCGCCGAGAAGCTCCGGCTCGATGACCGGCGGCTGGGCTGGACCGGCGCTGACGGCGCGCGGCGTGTCGTGAGCCTGTATCGTCCATCGGGTGCCCTCGGCGAAAGGTTCCTCGCCGCGCTCAAGAGCTGGAGCGAGGCGCTGGTCCGTACAGCGCGCCCGTGCATCGGCAAGTGCCAGTCGTCTCGCTGCCGCGGAGCCAAGGCTGCGGACGAGCGCGCCCTTGCCTGCCGCCTCAAGTGCGAGGTCCGCTGCGTGCACGACGCGGCCCGCGCCGCTGCGCCCGCGCGCCGCCCCTGCCTGCGCTTCGGCTTCGAGGTCGAGGAGGCCGGGGGCAAGGTCTGCCTCGCCGAGATCGCCCCCCTCCTCGGTCCTCCCTGCGAGTAGAGGGTCGTATGTGTCGATGCTCAAAGAGATGAGCAGAGATCGCCGCTGTGGTTATCGGGGTCGAAAGTGTCCCTGATAAAGTGTTCCTGGATCGATTTGCCGTCAATCGGAATCACATGGTCCATAAATTTGCGTTATCATCGTCGGGCACTGCGGGGGTCACCGGGTAGCGTCGAGGGAGGGGGAGCAATGACATCACATGGAACCTGGCTGGCGCTGGCCCTGGCCCTGACGCTGTCCACTTTGGCCCACGCGGCCCCGGCCACCCCGGCCGCCCCGCCGGCCGATCTCGTGCGCGCCGATCATCCCGACGCGCTGCCGCCGGCGCCGGACGGGCGGCTGTGGCACAACTCGTTCGTGCGGTTCGGGTTCCTGTTCGACACCGGTAGCAACAGTAGCCTCGACTACAGTGGCAGCGGCATCCGCTGCTACCAGACGCTGACCTTCAACCCGCAGCTGCACGTCACGCGGGCCTTGCGCCTCGGCCTGCGCCTGGGCCTGGCCTACGCCCTGCACCGAAGCGACAACTACGCCGGCGGCGAGGCCGTCGTGCCCGAACTGGACCTCGAGCACTCGGCCGGGCCGGCGGTGTATCCCACGCGACCCGGCACGGGGCACGTCAGCGATCTGCACCTGGACGCCGACTACGCCCCGCGGTTCCTCCTGCTCCCGTGGGGCGGGATCCGCCTCGTCCCCGGCGTGCGGCTGGTGGTGCCCCTGAGCAGCCCCAGCCGCGGCGAGTCGTTGCTGCTCGGTCTGGCCCCGGCGCTGACGGTGATGCGCGCGGTCCGCCTGCTGGAGGGACCGGCGTTGCGCTACCTCGACCTGGGCTACACCTTCCGCGCCTACAAGTACTTCCGGGAGAGTGAGACCGTCGCGATCAGTCCATACAGGGGCGGGGCTCGCAACACCTCCTGGCGCCTGAACCACGCCCTGTTCCTGCACCTGCACGTGGCCTATTCGATCGAGCTCGGGTTCGGGCTGCAGTTCCTCAACGACCGGCTGTATGCGGTGCCACAGGAGAGCACGAGCGTCACCGGACTCGGCGACGTCGGCTCCGTCAACGAGCGGAACACGTGGCTGTGGAGCCTGGAGCTGCGCTACGCCCCCTGGCGCTGGCTCTTCGTCTCGGCCGGCGTCACCCAGCGACGAGATCCGACGCTGGACCCGGTCGACGGCGAAACGACTTACGGCTACCTGAACCTCGCGCTGGCCATGGACCGCGCGTTCATCCCGGCCCTGTGGTAACACCCGCGCGTGGCCCACACCCCGCGAACCCTGCGCCTGCCGTTCTGGCTCGTTCGCCGCTTCGATCTGGCGCGGCTGCTGGCGCAGGATCCGGAGCGCAGCTGGTCCCGGGGCTTCGAGCTGCTGGAGCAGTTCAAGCTCAGCGGCCCCGAGCGGGAGTTCGCCCTGGAGCTGCTGCGGCGCAAGACCAACCTGTGGCTCTACCGCTGCAACCAGCGCCTGCGCTGCGGCGACTTCATCATCGTCAACATGTCCGCCGCACGGCCCGCGGCCCGGCTGGCCCACGTGGTGGAGCTGAAGCAGGGCGCGCCGCTCAGCGGCAGCCCGGGGGTGCAGATGGCGGACCACGCGGCCGCCGTGGCGGAGCTGGTGCAGGCCGGCGTGCTGGACCCCAGCTCGCGGGTGGCGCTGTGGCACGGAGATCCCGTCGCGGTGACCCATGTGCGGGGCCGGGCTGGACGTGGGGGCCGCGCTGGGGAATAATCGGTGACGTAGCCAACAACTCGGAGGTCCCGTCAACGCCATGTCCATCAAGCGCACCACACGGTCAACCGCCGCCTCGCGTCGTCGCGACGAGGGCGGTGTCTTCTCGTTCAACAAGAAGAAGGACCCCGGGCCGGAGTTGACCTGGGAGGAGCACATGGAGGGCAAGGCCGACGAGGCGTTCAAGCCCTACTCCCCGGCGGGGAGCTTCACCCCGGGGGACCTGCTGCTGCACAAGGCGTTCGGCAAGGGCGTCGTCCTGGGGCTGCAGGAGCGCCGCATCGACGTGCTGTTCGCCGAGGGATCGAAGATTCTGGCGCACACCCCCGCCTGACGGTAGCGGCACCCGGGCCCGCTCTACCTCGCCCGGCCCGCCGGGCGGCCGCTGATCCGCAGCAGCACCTCGCTGGCCGCGACGTAGCCGAAGATGCCCGGCATGTAGCTCAGGGACGGCAGCCGGTTGCGGGGCCGCCCGCGTTGCAGCACCAGATCCTCGTCGTCGGGGGGCAGCGGCGGCAGCGGCTCCTCCACGGAGTAGACCGCCACGATGCCGGTGCGGATCCCCTCGTGAGCCAGCCGCCGACGTACGGCGCGGGCCAGGGGACAGACCCGTGTCTGACTCAGGTCGCCCACCCGCACCAGCGTCGAGTTGGTCCGGGCGCTGGCCCCCATGCAGGCCACGACGTCGATCTCGTGTTGCACGCAGTGGCGTAGCAGCGCCACCTTGGGGTTGAAGCTGTCGATGGCGTCCACCACGAAGTCCACGGGACCACCGAGGATCGCCTCCGCAGTGTCGAGGTGGAAGAACGCCTCGCAGACCTCGATCTGCGCCCCGGGGCACACCTGCCCCAGATGGGTCGCCAGCACCCCCGCCTTGCTCTGGCCCACGTCCTGCTGTCGGGCTATCAGGTGTCGGTTGAGGCTGGAGCGGGTCAGGCGGTCGAAATCCACCAGCCGCAGGTGACCGACACCACCCCGGGCGAGGGCCGAGGCGGCGTGGCTCCCCACGCCCCCGAGCCCGACGACCACGACGCGGGCGCGCTGCAGGGCGTCGAATGCCTGGCGCCCGAGCAGGTCGATGGTGCGGGCGAACATGCCATCCGGCGGATCAGGCGAGGCCGAAAAGGGATCGGGCATTGCGCGTCGTCTCCTCGGCGATCTGCTCCACGCTGCAGCCGCGCAGCTGCGCCAGCTCCGCGGCGATGGTCGCCACGTGGAGTGGTTCGGTGTCCTGCGGTGCCACGCCCTCGAGGCCGATGGAGGGAGCGTCGGTCTCCAGCAGCATGCGCTCGGCGGGGACCAGCTGGGCCGAGCGGCGTGGCCGGTGGGCGCGGGGGCGGGTGATGGCCCCGCCGAACGCCAGGTGCAGCCCCAGCTCGAGCAGCTGCCGCGCCAGCTCGGGGCCGCGGCTGAAGGCGTGCGCCACGCCTCGCAGCGGCCCAACCTCCCGCACCAGCGCGATTAGATCGTCGAACGCCTTGCGGCAGTGCAGGATCACGGGCAGGTCGAGTCGTCGGGCCAGCAGCAGCTGGCGGCGCAGCACGTCGATCTGTTGCTGCCGATCGAAGCGCTCGATGGCGAAGTCCAGGCCGATCTCGCCCAGCGCCACGGTCTGGCTCGAGCGCAGCAGCGACTCGAGCCGCTCCAGGTCCAGCGGCTGCCCCGCGACCCAGGGGTGCAGGCCCAGCGCCGCGTGCACCCCGGGAAGGTGCGTCAGCCCGGCCGCCGCATTCCACGAGGCCGCGTCGTAGGCCGGCACCACGACGTGGGTCACTCCCGCCTCTCGGGCGCGTTGAACCACGGCGCCGGGGGTGGTGCACAGGGGTTCCATGAACAGGTGGCAGTGTGTGTCGACCAGCTCCACCATGTCAGCATGGCCCGCAAGCGGCCTCGCCCGCAAGCGGCCTCGCTTGGCCCTTTCGCTTCCCCGGTACAGGTGGTATCAGAGAGCAATGCCCCCGGAATCGGATGCCGACAGCAAGGGACCGGTGGTTCCACCCAGCGACACCATCCGACCCGATCAGACCATCAAGATGGATCGCTCGATGTTCGAGCAGATCCAGCAGGCGCTGCGCAAGGGTTCGCTGCTGGTCATCGCTGGTGATCCGGCGGACGTCGGGCTGCACCGGCTGGTGGAGGGCGAGGTGGTCATCGGCCGCGAGCCCACGGGGCTGCTGCTGCGCGACCACCAGGTGTCACGCCGCCACGTGGCGGTGGTGCAGCAGGAGGGCGCCTATCTGGTCAAGGACCTGGGATCGACCAACGGCACGCGGCTCAACGGCGCGCTGCTGGGGGAACCCCGGCGGCTGAACGACACCGATCAGATCCAGCTGGGCAACACGGTGATCAAGTTCATGCTGGTGGACGAGACCGAGGCCAAGTACCTGCGGCGCATCGCGCAGATCGCTCGCACCGATTCCCTCACCGGGCTCTCCGCCAAGCACCGCTTTGACGCGCTGCTGGAGGTGGCGGTGCAGGATGCCACCGCCCGCGGTGTGGCGCTGTCGTTGCTGATGGCGGACATGGACAACCTCAAGGGGATCAACGATCGGCACGGACACCAGACCGGCGCGGGGACGATCCAGCAGGTCGGGCGGATCATCGGCGAGCTGGTGGGGAACCGGGGTGAGGCGGCGCGTTTCGGCGGGGACGAGTTTTGCGCCTACCTCGTGGGGGCGGATCTGGCGGCGGCCCGCGCCCTGGCCGAGCAGATCCGTCTGCGCGTGGACCAGACCACCTTCGACGTGGAGCACAACGCGATCCGCACCAGCATCAGCATCGGCGTGGCGCAGATGACGACCGAGACCAGGACCGGACAGCAGGTGTTGACCCTGGCGGACCAGGCGCTGTATCGGGCCAAGGCCCGGGGGCGCAACTGCGTGGCGGATTGAGCGACTGGTAGCCGCTGAAGACGTCCTCCAGCCGGGTCACGGCGCTGGACTTGGCGCCCAGCATCAGCGTCAGCGACGAGATCTCGACGCGGGAGGGATCGGCGCCGCCGAGCCGGTCCCGGGTGGCCTGCATGAAGGCGCCGAAGGGGTTGCCCGACTCGGTGGTAATCTCCTTGGCGTCGTCGATCACGCCGCTCTTGACGTCTCCGCTCTTGGCCTTGAGGTTGATTCCGACGGGTGACGAGTAGGTCAGAGGAAGGTCATTGCTTGCTGCCGCAGCCGGCAATCAACGCCAGGATGATGAACGTGGACTCGCGCATGGCGCCTCCATGGTTTCCCTCAGGATACCACGAACTCAGTCGCGCTCGCGGCAGCGGTTCTTCAGCGAGGAGACCTCGTCGGCGGCGGTGCGTCGTGTGGGCGGCTCGTGCCCCGGGTTGGTGGAGGCGACCAGAAAGCGGGACTCCTTGGCCGACATCCGGTTGGTGGTCTCCCCGGGGTGTACGCTCACCGACTCCTCCATCGCCTCCAACGGAATGGGTGGGGGCTCCTGAGCCTCGGTGAGTGGCTGTTGCGCCATCCGCTCCAGCGCGGCGTCGGGCGATGGCGGAATGGGTGGCGGAATGGGTGGTGGAGAGCTCACCCGTTGCCGCGGAATGCACGGCGTGTAGGTCGTGACGAAGTGCCGCAGCTGGTACCGCACATCGGTGGGGACATGCCCGAAGCAGATCCCCCACGTCTGGCGCCGGTGGTCCTGCTCGTCACGCACCAGGGTTCCCTCGAGCTCGATCCAGCGTGAGACGGTGGGGAGGGCGAAGGTGACTCGCATGGCCCGGGGGATCTGTTGGGGGCGCTGGGGATAGAGCAGCATGCCCGATTCGCTCAGGTTGCCGGCCACGCAGTGGATCTCGTGCGTCGGGGTGTGGACCAGCGTGATGCCGGAGAAGTTGGCGCGAGGATGCCCGCGGCGATCGGGGATCTGTGTACTTTCAGTCATCTCCAGCCTCGACCGTCGGGTCGGGTTGGTGCCCCCTCTGAACTACATTTCCCTACCAACACGTTCTGGCAGGTTTGACGCAGGAAATCAAGGCAAAGAGGCAAACGGAGGGAAAAAGGAAGGGCTAGGCCTTGCCGGCGCTGCCCAGCACCTTCTCGTTCTTGTAGATGATGAGCTTCTTGAGCGCCTCGCGGGCCGGGCCGAGGTACTTGCGTGGGTCGAAGTTCTTGGGATCCTCGGCCAGGCACTTGCGCAGCAGTCCGGTCACGGCGAGACGCCCGTCGGAGTCGATGTTGACCTTGCACACGGCGGAGGACGCGGCCCGACGCAGCTGGTCCTCCGGCACGCCCGCGGTGTCCTTCAGGTCGCCGCCATACTTGTTGATCATCTCGACGAACTCCGGCATCACCGACGAGGCGCCGTGCAGCACGATGGGGAAGCCAGGGAGCCGACGCTCGCACTCCTCGAGGATGTCGAAGCGCAGCGGTGGAACGTGCTCCCCCGGTTTGAGCTTGAACTTGTAGGCGCCGTGGCTCGTGCCGATGGAGATCGCCAAACTGTCCACCCCGGTCTTCTCGACGAACTCCTCCACCTCCGAGGGCTGGGTGTAGTGCGACGTCTCGTGGCTCACCTCGTCCTCGATCCCGGCCAGCACGCCGAGCTCCGCCTCCACCGTCACGTCGCGAGCGTGGGCGTACTCCACCACCTGCTTCGAGATCTTGATGTTCTCCTCGAACGGCAGCCCGCTCTCGTCGATCATCACCGAGGAGAACCCGGTCTCGATGCAGGACTTGGCCAGCTCGAAGGAGTCGCCATGGTCCAGGTGCAGCGCGATGGGGATGTTGGATCCCATGTCGCGAACCATCTGCACGCCACCCATGGCCATGTAGCGCAGCAGCGTCTGGTTGGCGTACTTGCGCGCTCCGGAGGAGACCTGCATGATCACTGGTGAGTTGCTCTCCGCACACCCCAGCAGGATGGCCTGCAGTTGCTCCATGTTGTTGAAGTTGTAGGCCGGGATGGCATAGCCGCCCGTCATCGCCTTGCTGAACATCTCCCGCGTGTTGACCAGCCCGAGATCCTTGTACGAGACCTTGTCGCTCATTGCATCACTCCTTGGGCACCGACCTTATCGTAGTTCACCCGTTTACGGTAGGAGGTATAGCGCGCGAACCGGTCACTGTCCAAAGCGCGTTGGACATGAGCCCGCGGCGAACCAGCGGCAGATCTCGGCCGCCGCGGGCTTGCCTCGAGGGCAGTACTCGTGGCTGGTGCTGCCGCCGTAGCCGAACCAGTTCCAGAAGTAGATCCCCTGGAGGTAGGGCACGCCACCCCACACGCGGATGAAGGCCTGGTAGCACCGTCGCTGCCCCTCGAGGCTCACTGGCCTGTCCGCCGACTCGTCCCAGGGCCAGGCGCTGGTTCCGTGCTGGCTATGATAGCCCAGCTCGGTGAAGACTAGGGGCAGGTTGACCTTGGCCCGGAACCGGCTGATCTGGACCCGCACCTCGCGCCAGCCGTGGATCAGACGCTCCAGGGTCGCGCGTTCGCCATCGGCGATCAGCGGGTAGTAGGCCGACAGCCCCGCCGCGTCCACCAGGGGCCAGATCCGCACCTCGCGGTAGTGGTCCCAGTTGGCGGAGTAGATCAGCTTGCCGTGGTACGTGGCGCGGACCTCGTGAATCAGCGCGCGCCACGGCGCGGGATCGGTGTCCATCGAGCCCAGCTCGCTGCCGATGCAGAGCATCGCGGCGCGATGCTGGTGTGCGAGGCGGGCAAACTTGAGGATGAAGGCACGGTAGCTCCGCCACCAGACCTCCGCGTCCCGCGGCTGGATCGTGCCCCGCCACTCCTGAGGTGTGACGGCGTACTCCAGGCGCAGGATGGGGAACAGCAGCACCTTCAGCCCGAGTCTCCCCGCCTGGCGCAGCACCTGCTGCACGGTGTCGTCGGTGGGAGTGAACCGGGGGTGTGGACCGATGGTGATCGAGCGGATGCTGTGCTGGTAGTAGGGGATTACGACGGAGACGTGGCTGGCGCCGGTGGCGCGGATCTCCTGCAGCAGCGGGAGGTAGGAGAAACCGGGGTCCTCGGCGAACAGGCCCAGCGCGATGCCGCGCTGGGGTGGGGGTGCCGTCAGGCCCCGCGTCGTGAGGGCGACGATGGGGAGCGTGACGAGGACGAGGAGAGCGAGCCGGCCCGGCCGGTCAGCCCTGCGCCGGCGCGGTGTCCACGGAGAAGGTGTCGACACTGGTCTGGTCCGGCGTTGGCGTTGTGTCCGGAGTCCCCTTGTCCGGTGCGCCCGTATCGGGTGCGCCCGTATCGGGTGCGCCCTTGTCCGGCGTGCCCTTGTCCGGCGTGCCCTTGTCCGGCGGGGGCAGGTCGGGCCCGGCCTCGACGGGTCGGGTATCGGAGCCCGAGTCAACCGGGGGCACATCGCACTTGCCCTTCTCGCGGCACACACCACCCTCGCTGATGTGCGCCGGATCGACGCAGCACACCAGGCCATCCTCGCAGTCCGAATCGAGCTGGCAGCGATCGCCCTCCCCCTGCTTGCAGCCAGGGATGAGGGCGATGACGAGAAGAGATGCCGTGGCCCAGGCGCGGAGCGGGGCTAGACGCATGGTGAGTCCCTCGAGTCTGTGGCGCGCGTGTACGCGCGGGCTGGTTCGGTGTGTCATCGTTGGGCGTTCTAGCACTACTGTGTCTTTTGACACAGCAGTACTAGCACAGGGCCGGGCGGCTCAACAAGCCTCCCCGAAAGAAACCTCGACGACCTCGTAGGTCCGGATGCCGCCCGGCGTCTTGACCTTGACCTCGTCGCCCTCGTGGTGGCCGATGAGCGCCCGCGCCACCGGCGAGGTGATGGAGATGCTGTGGTTCTTCACGTCGGCCTCGTCCTCGCCGAGGATGGTGTAGACCGCCTCCTCCCCGTTGTCCACGTCGGCCAGCTTGACCGTGGCGCCAAACACCACCTTGTCCCCCTTGAGCTTGGAGGGGTCGATCACCTGGGACTGACCGATCTTGGACTCCAGGTCGCGGATCCGGCCCTCCAGAAACGCTTGCCGTTCCTTGGCCGCATGGTACTCGGCATTCTCGGAGATATCACCCAGCTCACGTGCGACGAGGATCACCTCGGAGAGGCGCGGCCGTTCGGCCTTGCACTCTCTCAGCTCCTCCTTGAGCTTCGCCAGTCCGTTGGGGGTCATGGGATAGGGCATGGCGTCACCTCTGTTCAGGGCTCCTTGCGTACTTTCTTGCGTTTGATCCGCCCCTTACCATCCACCATGAAGTCCGACAGATGACTCGAGAGCAGCTTCTCGACCGTGCCACGGAATCCCTTCACCTGCCACCCGGTGTCGACGAATCCCTCCGCGATGCGGTGCTTGATGCGCAGGCTCTCCTCCTGCTCGTCGGTCATCAGCTGGAGCAGGGGCTCGCGTGCCTTCTCGTCACCCTGCTTGAACAGGGCCTCGATGGTGTTGAACCGCACGGTCTCGTCGTGATCGCCGACGAACGGCAGCAGCGCGACGACCGCCCGTTCGTCCTCGAAGTCGCCGAGGAAGGTCATCAGCTGCAGCTTCCGCGTGGGATCCCGTTCGTACTCGGGGTCATAGTCCTGCAGCATCTCGGACAGGATGGTCCAGGTCGACTCGTGATCGCAGATCTCGTCCGCCAGACGAAGGCCCCAGGAGAGCGTCGGAGAGCCGTGCAGATGCCGGCGCACCTCCGGGAGCACGCGCTGGCCCAGCTTCAGCAGCCCCTGGTACACCTCCTTCTTCTCCTCCTCGTCCATCACGATGTTGGTGTCGTAGATGAAGGTGAAGCGCTTGAGCAGGGCGGCGATGGCCTGATCGCTCCCCTCCTCGAGCAGCGTGTACAGGGCCGGACGTCTGTCGTCCGGCTTGATCTTCTTGTCCGTCGCCTTGGCGCAAGCCTTGGCCAGCGACCGCTCCTTGCGACCTTCCTTGCTGAACAGCTCCTTCAAACTCACTGTCGACTCCTGTGCTCGACCGGCTCGACTGCAGGGGAGTCTGCAACCGTCGAACAGTGCGGTCAATAGCCCTGTGGTGCGTGGTGTGCACCAGCACTTTCCAATCGAGGCGCGATGCGTATAATCTGCCGTGCCGCGCGTGGCGCGGGTTGCTCTTTTCATGAACTGGGCTATATCGGTTGCACCCATGGCGAAGCTCGATCACGTTCGCAACATCGGCATCGTGGCTCACATCGACGCCGGCAAGACCACCGTCACCGAGCGGTTTCTGTACTACTCCGGGCGCATCCATCGCATGGGCGAGGTGCACGACGGAGAGGCGCAGATGGACTGGATGCCCCAGGAGCAGGAACGCGGCATCACGATCACGGCCGCCGCCACCACGCTGGAGTGGCGGGGGTTCGAGCTGCATCTGATCGACACCCCGGGACACGTGGATTTCACCATCGAGGTGGAGCGCAGCCTGCGCGTGCTGGACGGCGTGGTGGTGGTGTTCTGCGGCGTGGGCGGCGTGGAGCCCCAGTCCGAGACGGTGTGGCACCAGGCCGAGAAGTTCCGTGTGCCGCGCATGGCCTTCATCAACAAGATGGATCGCGTGGGCGCCAACTTTGGCGACGTGGTGGAGCAGATCGAGAAGCGGCTGGGCGCGCGGCCGGTGCCGCTGCAGCTGCCCATCGGCGCCGAGGACTGCTTTTCCGGAGTGGTGGATCTGCTGCGCATGAAGGCGCTGACCTGGACCACGGGCAGCGAGCAGTTCGAGGAGCGGCCGGTCCCGGACGCGATGTTGGACGAGGCGATGCGTGCCCGGGAGCAGATGATCGAGGCCGCGGCCGACGTGGACGACGAGGTGGCCGAGCTGTTCGTCGAGGGCCAGGCGATCGATCCGAAGCAGCTGCAGCAGGCGCTGCGCAAGGGCTGCCTGGCCAACCGCCTGGTGCCGGTGTTCTGCGGCGCGGCGCTGCGCAACAAGGGGATCCAGCCGCTGATGGATGGTGTGGTGGACTACCTGCCCTCGCCGCTGGAGGTGCCGCCGATGGTGGGGACCGTGCCGGGCAGCGGGCAGAAGCTCCTGCGGCGGGCGCACGACAAGGATCCGCTGTCGGCCCTGGTGTTCAAGATCCAGATGGATCAGGGGCGCAAGATGTGCTTCCTGCGCGTCTACTCCGGCGTGATGCAGCCCGGGGTGGAGGTGCTCAACACGCGCCTGAACAAGAAGGAGAAGGTGGCGCGGCTGCTGCAGATCCACGCCAACCGGCGTGAGCGCATTCAGCGCGCCGGCGCCGGCACCATCGTGGCCGCCATGGGGCTCAAGCTGTCGGGCACGGGGGACACGCTGTGTGATCCGGCGGAGCCGATCATGCTCGAGCGCATCGACAGCTACGAGCCGGTGATCTCCCGCGCCATCGAGCCCCGGACCACGGCGGAGAAGGATCGGCTGGACTTCGCGCTGGCCAAGGTGGTGGACGAGGACCCGACGTTCCGCGTGCGCGAGGACGAGGAGACGGGTCAGACGCTGATCAGCGGCATGGGTGAGCTGCACCTGGAGATCATCGTCGACCGGCTGGTGCGTGAGTACAACGTCGAGGCGCGTGTGGGCAAGCCGCAGGTGGTGTACCGCGAGACGGTCAACGGGGTCGGCATCGGCGAGGCGACCTTCGAGCGCAAGCTGGACGAGGAGATGGTCTACGGCCACGCCCGGATCCAGGTCGAGCCGCTGGCCCGGGGCGGTGGGGTGGTGTTCGACAACTGCCTGCCCGCCGAGCCGGTGTTGCCGCCGTTGCTGGTGCAGACAGCGATGGAGGGGCTGCGGGATTCGGCGACCTCCGGCGCCGACTCGGGCTACCCCCTGGTGGACGTCAAGCTGTCGCTGGTGGCCGTCACCCCCAGGGAGGGGCTGTCCTCCGTGGTGGGGTACAAGGTGGCCGTGGGCGAGGCCTTCCGTCGCGCCTGCCGCGAGGCCGGCTCTTCGCTGCTGGAGCCGATCATGGACGTCGAGGTGATCGTCCCCGAGGAGTTCATGGGCGACGTGATCGGCGACCTCAACTCGCGCAACGGGCAGATCGAGGAGGTCGGCTTCCGCGGCGGCAAGCGCGTGGTGGGGGCGCTGGTGCCCATGCGCCAGCTGTTCGGCTACTCGACCAAGGTCCGCTCCCTGACCCAGGGCCGGGCCAACTTCTCGATGCAGTTCTCCAAGTTCGACGTGGCCGGCGGCTGAGCCGCTACAGCTTGCCGGCCTGCCTCAGCTCGAGCACCCGCCGACGCATGGTCTGCACCGAGCGCGGCAGCGCCACGCGCGTGACGTGGTGGATCACGAAGTCCGGAACCGAGCCCCGTGGTCTGAGCACCACGGAGTAGAGCAGCAGCGCCTGGAGCTTGCCCCACGGCCGCACGAGCCAGAAGCCGTCGTTGCGGACAAAGGTGCCGCGTAGCAGCGTCCACCGCCGCCGGTAGCGGCGTCGTCGCGGATCCATCGCGTGCGTGTTGCGCGTGACGCACCAGTGATCGGACAGCGGCCAGGGCATGTCGATGCGGTAGAAGAAGTCGTAGGACGTGGAGTCGCGACGGGTGATGTGGCTCACGGTCATGCGGTTCGTGAAGTCCTTGTAGCGTTCCACGTCCGCGATGACCTTGAACACCTGCTCCGGCGAGGCGGACACGACCCTGGCGGCCCAGCCCGCCCCGGCGTCGTCCGCGGTGGTCCAGAACCGCGTGACCGTCTCGCCGCGCTGGAGCGCCTGCTGCTGCTGGCGGGTAAACTGCTCGGGCGCAGCGTGGGCCGACGAGGCCAGCAGCCCCAGCAGCAGTGCGGCCCGACCGTGCATCTACCGTCCCGACGGGCGGCCTGCCA
>Ga0210044_10001861_pt1 | contig 32047 bp, 35 predicted proteins | sample CryGey13umfilter_2_FD_183959 | JGI IMG/M metagenome (GOLD analysis project Ga0210044, IMG submission 183959) | Groundwater microbial communities from aquifer in Utah, USA - Crystal Geyser 4/9/14 3 um filter (SPAdes) (version 2) | ecosystem: Environmental > Aquatic > Deep subsurface >...
GGTTCGACACCATCGTCATCGATCCGCCGGCCTTCGCCAAGCGCAAGAGCGCGCTCCAGGGCGCCTGGCGCGGGTACAAGGATCTCAACCTGCGGGCCATGCGGCTGCTGGCGCCGGGCGGGATCCTGCTCTCCTGCTCCTGCTCGGCCAAGATGACCCGGGAGCTGTTCGAGAGCATGCTGCTCGAAGCGGCGTGCGACGCCCGACGGCCGATGACGATCCTCGAGCGCCGGGGTGCGGGACCCGACCATCCCGTGCTGCTGGGCGTGCCCGAGACCGAGTACCTCAAGTGCTTCGTGCTGCAGGCGGTGGAGTGAGCGCTGATGCCTCGCACCCTGCTGCTCCTGCTGCTGCCGTTGCTCCAGGGCGCGGTCCCCGTCCCGCTCTCGATCCACCTGTCGGTGGCCGAGCCCGAGGGGGCCAAGGCCTGGATCGACGGCCAGGTCGCGGTGGCCTGCCAGCGCTATGCCGCGGCGGGCGGGCGGTTCGAGGTTCGCCAGCGGCTCTCCTTTGGTCTCCCCGGTCCGCAGATCACCGACGTCCCGGGGCGCAACGTTTTGGCCCGACAGCTGGGTCGGGACCACACGATCCACGTGTTCGTGGTGGACCGCCTGGCCAACAAGGACCTGTCCGGCGCCTGGATTGGCGGTGTCCACTGGCGGCACCGCGGCCGGCGCTACATCATCATCAGCCGCTCGGAGGCGCTCCCCGACACGCTGGCCCACGAGCTGGGCCACTACTTCGGCCTGAGCCACACCCGGACGGTGGACAACCTGATGACCTCCCCCGGCCGGCGTGACGGCGTCGGGCTCGACGCCGGGCAGCTGCGCCGGGTGCGGGCGCGGCTGCGATCCTGGATTCCACCCCAACCCCCGGCGCAGAACAGACGATCGGGTGTAAGATGAACACAGGAGGCCCTGATGGAGATGAATGGTTGGGCGTTCATCGCCTACTTGAATCTGCTCGAGGCCGCCAACCCGGACAAGGGGTGGCAACAGCTCGTCACCAAGATGCATCAGCATTTCTACGCCCACGATGCGACGATCACGATCTGGGGCATCCCGTTGTTCAAGGATGGCCCCGAGAACCAGGGATAGGAGCAGGTCAAGTGGTCGATGCCTCCGCCCCGCGTGATCGAGGTCAACGGGCGGCGGATCAACGTCGCACACGCCTACGCCGGCGTGCGAGCCGGCCTGAATCGTGCCGACGTTCCGGCGTGGATCATGAAACAGGTCAACACGGGGTGGGGTGACACTATCTCTCCCCGACGTGGAACAGCTTGCGGCAGGCCTTGATGTCCACGCGCAGGGTGGAGAGCAGCAGATCCAGCAGGCGCTGGGCCAGGGCGTAGAGTCCGACCAGCCGCTCCATGCGGGCGATGTTGAAGTCCAACGTTTCGCGGGTGGTGCCCCGCAGGCCGCGGCGGGCCTGACGCGCCAGGTTCAGGGCGCGGTTGACGTCGTTCGCGGCTGACTGCACCTCGCGCCGCTCGCGCTCGTTGAGCACATTGCTCACCACCCGCCACAGGTCGATCTCCGCGTGGTAGTGGATTCGCCGGTTGCCCTTGATCCACGTCTTGTGCGCCACGCCCCAGCGCTCGAGCTCCTTGAGCCCCATGGATGCGTTGCCGGCCGAGATACCCAGCCGGTGCTGGATCTGCTCGCGGTCCAGCGGTTGCGGGCTGAGGTACAACAGGCCGTAGATTCGACCGAGGGTGCGGGTGAAGCCCCAGAACCGCGCGATACGGCCCATGGTGGCGATGGTCAGATCCTGCGCCTGCACCAGCTCGTACGGAGGGTCGCCTTCCTGGCGCATGGGTCAGCGATCCCTGTAGTGGAGCGCATCGGCCACACCGCCCAGCAGCTCCACAGCGACAGAGCGGGGCACACAGCGAAGCGCGGCGCGGGCGTCGTCGAGCTCCCGTCCCATGCGCTGCCGGGCGCCCTCGAGCCCCGCGTGCCGCCGTACCGCCTGCACCACGGCCGCGACGTCGGCGAGCGCCGGGTTCGGATGAACCAGGCGGCGCAGGATCGACGCCAGAGACGGCTCGTGTTCCAGCGCCACGATCACCGGCAGGGTGAGCTTGCCCTCGGCCAGGTCCGCCGCCAGCCCCTTGCCCGTGCGCGCGGGGTCACCGGTCAGGTCCAGCACGTCGTCGCGCAGCTGGAACGCCATGCCCACATGGTGACCAAAGCGGCCCAGCGCATCGGTCACCGTCGGCTCGGCCCCGGCCACCAGGGCTCCGGCCCGGGCGCACCAGCGGAACAGCGACGCGGTCTTGTGGTGGATGATCTGCTCGTAGGCCGCGCGGTCGAGGTCCAGCTGCCCGCGGTGAGCCAGCTGGATCACCTCACCCTCCACCATCTGTCCCATGGTCGCCACGAGCTCGGTTCGCACCTGCCCTGGCGCCTCGTCGACCTGCTGCAGCGCGGCCACCAGCAGCAGGTCTCCGGCGAGCACCGACACCGTGTTGCCCCACAGCACCCGCGGCGCGGGCAATCCGCGACGGGTCGTTCCGTCGTCGACCACGTCGTCGTGTAGCAGCGTGGCGTTGTGGACCAGCTCGGCCGCGACGGCGCAGGGTACCGCGTGGCGGGATTCACCGCCCGACGCCCTGGCGGCCAGCAGCGTCAGCAGTGGGCGCAGCCGCTTGCCCCCCGCGCCCATCAGGTGCTGGATCGCCTCGCGCGCCGGGGATGGCGCCTGAGCGCCGAGCGTCTCCAGCCGCAGCGACAGCTCGGTCAGGGCGCCGTCGACGAGGTGCTGGGCGCGGAGCAGGGCATCGGCCTGCCTGCCGCCCACGGGATTGCTGGTTGCGATGCGATGCAGGGTCTGGATCGACGCGCTTGGTGTGCTGGGCATGTCCTCGCCTGTGCCATATTCAGTCTAGCACCCGGCGCCGCAATTTTCAAAAATTTCTGAAATCCGCGAACAGGCCTAGTGCGGGCCCAGCTCGGCCAGCCAACGTCCGATGCCGCCCGGCACGGGCAGCCTGCTTTCTGGTCCAAGCCGATGCACATTGCGGCTGTGCGTGGATCACTGATCGGAGAGGCGGTACAGGGGGCAAGAACGGCGTGGTGAACGGGCGATGGACAACCTCCTCGTCTTTCTGATCCAGCTGACCCTGATCCTCGTGGCCACGCGGTTTGGCTCCTACGTCGCGATCAAGCTGCGGCTGGCGCCGGTACTGGGGGAACTGGTGGCCGGCATCGCGCTCGGCCCGACGCTGTTCGGCCTGCTGTTGCCCGGGCTGCAGCGAGTGGTGTTTCCCGGACCCGGGAGCGTGCCCAACGAGATGCTGCAGAGCACGTCCTGGATCGGGCTGATCTTCCTGATGTTCATCGGTGGGCTGGACGTGGACACGGGTACGCTGCGCAAGCAGCTGCGCCCGGCGCTGCTCATCGCACTCGGGGCGCTGGCCTGCACGCTGGCCGTCGGTTTCGGAGTCGCCGGAATACTGCCACCCGAGGTGTTCCCGCGCCAGGGCCAGCTGGAGTTCCGCGCCTTCGTCGCGCTGGCGCTGGCGATCACCGCCATCCCGGTCCTGATCAAGATCCTCGGTGACCTCGAGCTGCTGACGACACCGCTGGGGACGACGCTGGTGGCGGCCGGAGTCGTGGTGGACACCGTGGGCTGGATCCTGCTCACCAGTGCCAGCGCCCTGTCGATGCTCGTCGGCGGAACGCTGGGCGCGCGACTCGGCGGGATGGGGCCGTGGGCCAGCCTCGGCGCGGGGGTCGGGGTGGTCGCACACGGCGCGATGGGTCTGGTGGCGGCCGGGCTGGGTCACGGGCTGGGGCTGATCTCCAGCGGGACCTACGCCATGCTGGTCGTCGTGGCCGTGACCCGAACGCTGCTGGCAGCGGTGGGGCTGCAGTGGCTTCGCCCGAGGATCACTGGCGGGCAGTGAATCAGTGGCTCCCGTGTGAGCCACTGGCGCGGCGTGCGCGCCCTGCTAGCATTCTACCAATGCGCCGCCTGGTTCCACCCCTGTTGCTGGTGCTGTCCCTGACGGGGATTCCGTCGGGGCTGGCAGCCGGACCGCGGCCGCGGTCGGCGCATGTTTTCGACGCCAACGCGAGCAGCATCGCCCAGCTGGCGTACCTCGAGTACCGCGCGCGGCCCCAGAACCTCGATCTCCTCGGCGCCCTGGTCGGGTGGGACTCCGATCCCCCCGAGTCGGTTGACGCGCTCAATCTCGAGGCGCTTCGCGATCCCCCACTGGCTCAACGGCAGGCAGTCCCCCGCTGTCGCGCCCCGCCTGCCTGACACCCTGGGTGCCGCGGATCGCCGTGGCACGGTCTGATCCATGGATTCGGGATTCGATCCGGTGCCCCCGGGCACCGACGAGGTGTACCGTGATTACACATTCACCAAAGAGACCGGTGAAGCACCGGCCCACCAGGGTGCGGCGCCACAATGCTTCACCCACCGCCTTGGCGAGCCGCGCGACTGTGGCGCGGTCCGAGGTCCAGGCTGGGGTCCAGCGGGCCGCCGACAACCCCGACCCCGAGAAGAACTACAACTGGCGCCTGACCGACGCGGGTGTACAGCAGCGCAAGACGGCACCATGGCTCATGGTGACCGCCGTGTTCGGCGTGCCCTTCGTCGTGATGGTGATTTTGGCGTTTCTGATCTGAACCGGAGAACCACGATGAGAACTCATAGAGAACAGAACACGCGGGACACGTGGCACGAGCTGCACGACCCGGAGCATATCCAGCCGGTGCCGCGGCGAGCCAGCGTGATGGTGCTCGGCGCAGATCCGGCGGACCGCATGACGCTGGTGACCGAGCTGCTGCGTGACGGCTACCACGTGATCGAGGCGCACCACGAGGCCGATCTGGTCGACATGGCCGTGGACCGGATGCTCCATGCACAGAGCACACCGGGCGTGGATCTGGTGGTGGCCGACCTTCGACGTCACGGGCACCGGGGGCTCCACGCCCTGGCGCTGCTGCGTCAAGCGGAGTGGTTCACCCCGCTGGTGGTGCTGCTGAACGAGGGCGACCAGGAGGGGCAGCGGGAGGCGGAGCGACTGGGCGCTGGCGCCCTGTTCGTCGGGCGCCTCGACCTGGACGACTTCCGCATGGCGGTGCTCAACCTGGTGGAGCCCATGTGGCCCGCCTGACGATCACTGCAGGCAGCCGCCACGGACCTTGGCCACGACCATGTCGTCGTAGGTCACGGCCCCCGCCGGTTCCGCCGTCGTCGCTGCAGGAGAACAGCAGGGCGCCGAGGGTGCAGCTCAGCAGGATCGCTCTCATGGGGCCTCCAGTTGCCCGATGGTAGCAGGTGGACCAGGCGGCGCAACCGGTGCCGCGATGGGGTATGCTCCCACCCGGCGGTGACATGAGACGAACCGAGTCGGAGATCATCATCGAGGCCCCGGCCCAGGCGGTGTGGGACGCCATCACCGACCTCGATCGATACCCGGAATGGAATCGGTTCACGCCGCGCATCAGCCTGGCCACCGCCGATCTGGCCGTGGGGGCCGAGCTCGACCTGGACTGCCAGATGACCGAGACCGAGCTGCTGCGCGACGAGCGCGAGGTGATCCTGGCGCTGGAGCCCGAGCGGTTCGCGCTGTGCATGGGCACCTCGCGCACCCGCGGCCGCCCGGGCATTCGCAGTCAGCGCTGGCAGGTGTGCCTGCCGCTGGGCGCCCACCGCACGCGCTTCATCAACCACGAGGAGTTCAGCGGGCCGCTGGCCCCCCTGGTGCACCTGCTGTATACGCGAAAGCTGCGGCGCGCGTTCGAGGGCTACTGCCAGGACCTGCGGCGGCGGGTGGAGCGCTCGGGCCACGGGCTGGCGGGCTGCTTTCTGCACCGGGATTCACTGGTGCGCTTCGTGCGGCAGACCCTGGGCTGCTCCTGTCCGGACACGATCTTCGACGACGTTCAGCTCGGCTACCCGGCGCTGGCGCTCACGGGGCAGAGCTCCGCTGCGGTGCCGGGCGGCGTCGAGCTGCTGCTGGGTCACCGGCTGCTGGTGAGCATCGTGCCGGTCTCGGCGCTGGAGCAGGTGGCCCGGGTGTCGGACCTGCTGCGGCAGGGGCGACAGACCCGGGACGACCACGGGTTGAATCGTTACCGCCTGGTGCTGGTGGGTCGTCTGTCGCCGACGGTGCGGTCGGCCCTCGAGGCGCTGCCGCTTCCGGAGCGCACCCACCTGCATTTCATCCGCACGCTGTGACAGCTACTCCAGCGTGGCGTGCATCTCGTTGACGCGCTGGTCCACCGGTATGTCGTCGCGGTGCATGTGCAGGATCTGAACCAGGGTGCCGATCTGCTTCCGCTGCCGCTCCCTGGCGCCCGCCGCCAGCAGCGCCGGCAGCTCCATCGTGGTCTTCTCCGGAGATCCCATCCCGAAGGCGGCGAGCACCTCGTCACCCAGGACGTCGTGCCGCGTGATCTCGCCCTTCCAGATGTGCTCGGGCATGAGCCAGGCCTGCTTCCCCACCGGCAGGCAGACGTCGGTCACGAACTGCGCCGGCTGTTTCACCCGGGGCGGCCCCTTGCGGTGGATCAGCACCGGCGGACCCACCGGGGACAGCTTGAACCGGGTCAGGTAGTCGCCGACCTTCTTGATCGCCGCGTCCACGCCGGTGAGCGGCCCGTGCAGGCTGGCGCAGGCCAGGTCGGCGGTGTCCTTGTGCTTGAGCTGCACGTGGCCCGACTTCACCTGGGGCGGCGTCTGGAACAGCTTGTCGTCGAGATTCTCGCACAGCACGCCGCCCAGCTGCTCGACCAGCAGCGGCTCGGCGGCGAAGGTGTGGGTGCGCTTGGTGGCGATCTGCATCCCGTGGCAGCTCTTCTCGAAGTCGGAGAAGGTCCCGACGAGCTCACCGGTCTGGCCGCGGATGGTGGTCTGCATCCGCAGCCCCACCACGAGGAAGGTGGTGGGATCCACGAGCAGCGTGCCGAGCCGCTTCCCCTGGCCGTCGGAGACCACGAGCCCGTCGAAGGTCCTGGCTCCAGAGGGGCCCGCGAGCTGCACCGGCTCCGCCGTGACCTTGCGGTCCGTGCGCTGCTTCAGCGGCCACAGCAGGCTGGCCTCCAGCAGGCTGCCCAGCCGGCTGGCGTGCGTCCGGACCTCCGGCGCGCAGGGGATCACCACCTGCCCCTGCTGCCGCCAGCACTGACGCTCGCCGGTGGTGATGATCACCCGGTCGCCGTAGGGCACCACGTGCTCCACCCGCATGGCGCCGTTCTTCTGCTGCAGCTTGCCGGTGATGGCCGGGGTGGAGCCGGGCCAGCTGATGCGATAGCTGGCGGAGTAGGCGCTCGCCGTCTTGAGCCGCGCCAGACCGCCCGAGTTCTCGATGGCGGCCACCAGTGGATCATCCTGCGTCGGGGCTTGCGGCTTCTTGCACGAAACCAGCGCGACGACGACGCCCAGCCAGATCCCTCGATGTGTGAGCATGGTGAACCCTCCCGTGTGGCCCTGTCGTGCCACAGCGAGCGGGATCGTGCAAGCGCGCGGATCCGGAGCTATTGCACCATGCCGCCCGCCTTGAGCTCGCGGGCGAGATGGTCCAGGGCCTGGCGCCGCGCGGGATCGGCGGTGCGGCGCTCCGTGGCGATGGCGCTCATCGTCGACGGGTGAGCGATCAGGCGCAGGGCCTTGATCGCCGTTGGGTGGTCCGGATTTCGAAACGCCACGACGGCCTGCATCGCGATGCGTCTCGTCTCGTCGCCCTCACCGCTCGAGCCCACCGCCGGGGTTTGCCAGGCCCAGCCGCGCCAGCACCTGCCGCCGTGCCCCTGGAGCCGCCACGCGCTTCAGCAGCGAGGCCACGGCGCGGTCATCTCCCAGCCGCGCCAGCCCCCGCGCCGCGGCGCGCCGCACCACCTCGGGGTGCTGGCCATCGACGAGCGGGGGTCGCGCACGATGTCCCGACCCTCGATCCGCAGCTCGATGCCCTTGCGCAGATCGTCGGTGCTCAGCCTGTCCGCGGCCCCGAACAGCTTCAGCGCCCCCTGGTCCAGGCGAAACAGCCGGACATAGGTCCGGGCGTCGGTCGTGGCGCTGACGGGCAGCGAGAGCTTGATGCTCCCGCTGGCGCCCTGGGGCGCCTCGGACCAGGCCACGGTCTTGAGCGGGGCCAGGTCCTCCAGATCCGTCGCGCCATCCAGCGTCTCGTTGGACGCGTCGTGGCACGCGGCCAGCACGGCGTCGGACATGCTGCTGGTGGGCCTCGGGCAGTTGAGGTCGTCGTCGTCGAGGTTGGCGAGGAAGATCGCCCCGTGGGCGTCGTCCCAGCGCTCCTCGTCGGCGTCCTCCGTGGGATCGGTGAGGTCCACGACCCCGTTGCGGTTCACGTCGGCGCGGATGTCGACGACGGCCGATGGTGGCAGGTCGGGGCTGACGACCACGGCGTCGGTGGTCGACTCGCCGCCGCCGCAGCCACCGGGCAGGAGCAACAGGCTGATCAGCAGATGGGGGATGAACGCGACAGATGATTTCATGGCCTCCCTACGACTGTGGCGCGGTGGGTCATCCGATACTTATTGCATGTCCGCGGGCGCGATGCACCCGGGCGTTGGACAGTTTTATCCGGGTGGCGGAATATGGTGGCGCCGTATAAAAGGAGCCGACGATGACGCGCTGGATGTCTGTGCTGCTGGTCACCACCCTCATCCCCAGCGGAGCCGGAGCGGCCCCGCCGGCGACGGCCGCCGAGGTGGAGGCCGCGGTGAAGCAGGTGCGGGCCGAGTTCAAGGCCGTCAGCGGCCTGATCGCGAAGCGGAAGCTCCGGCGGGCGACGGTGCGCATCGGGGGCGGTCAGAACCCCAACGTCATCGACGTCCACTACCAGGGCGGCGGCGAACGGGCGTACGAGCGTGATCCCTACGCCTGTCCGTTCAACCTGCGGATGGCGAAGCTCGAGCTGGTGCAGCCGGCGGTGGGGCCCACCGGGGGCTCGTTCTACTTCGATGCGGCGGGGAAGCTGGTGTTCGCCGACATCCACGGCACGGACATGTGGGGCACCGAGGGCTTCATGACCCATCCGCCCGACCGGCTGCGGGTCTACTTCCACGAGGAGCAGGCCTTTCGCCTGCTGCACGACGGCGCGAAGACCGAGACCCACGACCTCCCGCTGATGCGCGACGCGGCGCGCCGCAAGCAGGCCCTGCGCACGGGTGAGGCCCTGGCGCGCTACGGGCGCCGGCTGCGCGATGCGCTACGGGTGCTGGCCGCCTGCCGGTAGCGAGCGGCATCCGAGAGATGACGAGGCGTTCGTCTGGGGCGCTCAGGAACTGGGAGCCATTCTGAAGCGCGGAGTGGAGCACACCCGTGGGTGCGCATGATGCTGCTGCTGATGCTGCTGCTGCTGCTGCTGCTGCTCGTGGCCCCGGTCGGCTGCCGATTCGACCGTTCGGGGCGCAACCCCGCGGACCTGCCCGGGGAGCGCGACATGCAGCCGCGGGACGGCGCGGTGGACCTCCCTGTCGACCAGCGCGGTGACCTGCCGTCCACCGACGTGCTGGCCGACCTGTCCACGGATCTTGCTGCGCCGGACCAGGGAGGGTGCGCGCCGTCCTGCTCGACGGTCACGCCCATCTGCTGCGACAAGGGCAGCGGCTTCGGGTGCTACGCGATCTCGACGACCAACGACTGCCGGTGCGCGATGGCCAGCCAGGCGCCCTGCGCCGGGACGTTGTACGCCGTGTGCTGCGACATGGGCCGCGGGCCGCGGTGTTACGTCAGCCAGTTCAGCCTCGTCGACGGGCGCTGCGCCTGCGATTCGACCACGGGTCAGCCCTGCGGCGGCGGGTATCCCGTGTGCTGCGACAAGGGTCAGGGCTTTCGTTGTTACGCGGTGTGGGAGACGGATGGGTGCAGGTGCAGCTCCGCCACCGGACAGCCGTGCAGCGGGACGTCGTACCCGCTGTGCTGCAAGAAGGGCCCCAGCTGGAGCTGCGCCTTCTCCTGCTAGTGAGTGGCTCAATCGCACCGTGTGCTGACGATCAACGCGTAGCGCTGGGGTGAGTCCAGGACCTCGTGGGCTCGCACGAGGATCGTCCAGCTCCCCGGCTCGGGCTGCTCCACCACCACCTGCTCCACGTTGTTGCGGTGGTCCTGGCACTCCGGCCGGGTCCAGGGCACCGGCTCGACGCAGCGGCGGGCGGGCTTGACGTCGGCGGGCGTGATCGCCGTGAGCGGCAGGGGGTCCAGGACCCATGGCCCGTGGGCCAGGCCCGAGGGGGTCACGGCGACCAGATCCAGATCGTTGACCAGCTGGGGCTGGTCCAGCCCGAGCAGCGGGTTGCCCGGCAGATCGTCCCACGCCAGCGTGACTTTCAGCTGACGGAGCGCGACCCCGGCGCCGAGCACCACGCGGTAGCGGTGGAGCTGGCCCGCGCCGATGCTCTGCTGGACCCGCGTGGGCGTGCGTGAGGAGAGCGCCAGCAGCGAGCTGGCCGCCGCGGCGTCCAGCAGCCCGAAGCCGGAGGCGAAGTCCGGACCCTCGTGCAGCAGCGTCGGTGCGCCGGTGTCCGGGTTGTTCCGGTCGCGCGGATCGGGCTGCTCGTGCACCAGGTCGCGGGCGGTGTGGATCAGCAGCGCCTTGAGCGTGGCGGGCCACGGCTCCTCGGGCTGCAGCTGCTGCAGCAGCAGGGCCGCTGCGCCGCTCACCGCCGGCGCGGCGAAGGAGGTGCCGGCGACGATCTGGTAGCTCTGGCTGCCGGCCGCGGCGGTGACGATGCCGTCGAGGTAGGACACCGGATCGATCTGCAACCGGGTGATGGCGCCGGTGAAGCTCGGCGGGAGCGTGGCCTGGTGCGTGTGCCAGCCGTCATCCTGCTGCGCGGGGTCGAAGGGCATCAGCAGCTCGTGGTCCTGTGCCTTGGCGTCGGTGAAGCGCACGACCCACAGGTTGGGCCAGCGATACGTGCCGGGCACCGACGTCACCAGCAGCCGCATGCGCAGCCGGAGCACGTCGTGGTCCTCACCCTGAAGCAGGCCGGACCGGCTCAGCGTGCCTCCGCTCAAAAGCGGCAGGGGCGCGGGCGTGGTGTCTCCCCCCAGCGTGGCCAGCCCGCGCAGCGCGCCGCCCTGCACCAGCGGCGCCTGGATCCCCGGCGCCACGGTCCAGCCCTCGAGGTCGCCGTCCTGATCGAAGGACCAGACCACGTCGCTGGCTCCGGAGCCGGCCCGCGCGCGCAGCCGGATCTCGTCGATGGCCACGGGAATGCCGGCGGGTGGGCGGTAGTCCTTCCCATAGGGCGCCACGAGGTCGGGCTTGATCCGTCCGTCGTAGGTCGGACCGTGGCTGGCCCAGGGGCAGAAGCCGTCGTCGTTGGCGTTGCTGCCGCCGACGACGAGGGGGTTCTTGGCCACGGCAGACAGTGAGTGGTAGCCCGTCGGCGCGCCGGGTGCGCCCGGGACCAGGCCGGCGTTCCCGGCGCCCCAGATCATGAGGCGCGGCGGCTCGAGGTGGCCCTGATGCTCGAGCCCGTCGTGGATCACGCGATCGACGAAGGCGCTGTTGTTGTCGTAGGTGCCGTAGGACAGGGCGTAGGAGTGATTGGACAGCGTGGCCGGGAGCATCGCCGGGACCCAGGGGGCGCCCTTGTAGATCGAGATCAGCGTGGCCGCCGGCGCCTGACCGCGCCAGGTGAACGGCGCGCTGGCCACGCCGCCCACGGTGAAGGCCGCGCTGTCGTGACCGTTGCCGGCCAGGATCGAGGCCACGGCGGTGCCGTGGAAGCCGGTCTCGGGATCACCCGTGACCCGTGGACCTGTGTCCTGGCCCGTGACGTCGAAGTCGTGCAGATCGAGGTGGGCCGAATCGACGCCGGAGTCCACGATGGCCACCGTGACGCCGCGACCGGTATAGCCCGAGTATGAAGCCGCTCCGTCGGGGGTCGACGCGAACCGTTGCAGCTCCTCGGTGTGGGTCGATCGCCGCACGTCGGCGGTCAACTCCCGGTCGGGCGTGCGCCGTACGGCGACGCGGTAGACCCAGGGCATGGCTGCCGCGCGTTGTTCGCCGGCCGATGACAGCGGCAGGCCCAGCGCCTCGAAGCTCCGCGTCCAGCGCTGTCCCGACGGGTTGACGCCGAGGGCCAGCCGGCCCAGCCGCTTCTGGCTGTCGGCCGGCGCGCCCGGAGCGGGCGGCGGCAGCTTGTCCTCCGGCCGCAGCCAGTCCAGCGCGAGCAGGTCGGCGGTGGGCCTGGCCCCGGACTCCACGGCGACGATGAAGTACTGGCCCTGCAGATGCTCGACGCGGTGGATCCCCTGTCCGCTCGCGCGTCGCCAGTCCACGTCGCGCGCCACGCGGGCCAGCATCAGGCAGCCCGCGGCGCACCCGGGCATGGACCTTGGCGACGTACGCCGCCCGCTCGCCAGCACCAGGGGTGAGGTGCTGGGCAGACCCACCGCGGCGGATGCGATCTGCGGGCCCTCGAGCCGGGCGGTGACCCACCCCGCCTGACACTGCTGCGCGGGGAGGCCATCGACGCCGACGTCTTGCTGTCGCACCGGAGCGGGCTGGCAGGCCAGAAGCACGGTACAACACGTCACGAACAAGCCAGGTGCGAACTCCGACATGCGTGAGCTATACAGGCGCCCGAACACTCGTGTTTCGATATCGCTGGAGATCGAGTCGAATAACGTAAGCGGTTTCACCATCGTGGCTGTGCTTTTCCTGCCCATCATTTTGCCGGGGGACGGCGAATACCAGTATGTCATACTTGATCTCATGCCGAGTCTCGAGGGTCTGGTGGCAGCACGGGGTCGGGTCCAGGTCTACCTCGAGAGCCGCTCACTGTCCTGCACGTTAACCGGTGTCTCCACCACCCACCTGGTGGTGGTGGTCCCCGAGGCCACGCGCGTCGGCCAGTTCATCCGCTGCATGTTTCAGCTGCAGGGGCAGGATGCGTGGATCGACGTGGACGCGGTGCTGGCGAAGCAGGTGCCGTCCCGCATCAAAGGACATCACGTGTGGACGCTGGAGCTGCACGCCCCCTCCACGCTGGCGCGGGAGGTGCTTGCCGCATTCCTCAGTGGGGGGTCGCGTCAGACCGGAACACATCCGGGGGTCAAGAGGCCGACCGGATCGCAGCCGCGGATCGAGCGGACGAGCGGCTCTCCTCGGACGAATGTTCCGACGCAGCGGGCTCGAAGCGACTCTCCCCCGCCCGGCGTGAAGCCGAAGAAGCCTCCGCTGCGCGAGGAGATCGAGGCCTACCTCGAGTCCTCGACGCCGGTCAGGGCGTTGTTCCGTCAAGCGTTGAATGACCTGGAGCACAGGGAGAAGCCCGGCCGCCGTCGGGATTGACGTCTAGTACATCCCCACCACCGCACGAAAGCTCGCGGAGTCCTTGATCAGCCGAAAGTCGCGATCAAAGCGAGCTCGCACCAGCAGACGTCGCGCAGCAGCGCTGCTCTGTCCGCGCAGCTTCGCGAGCCAGGCTACCGCGCCGCGCTGGTCGCCCTGCAGCGCGGCCACCACGGCGAGCCCGTAGATCACGGCGGGTGCGCCCGGTTGAAGCGCCAGCGCCTGTTGGTAGGCCTCGGTGGCTCCTCCGGGCTTGCCTTGCCGGGCCAGGGCTGCACCGCGCTGCTGCAGCGTGCGGCTGACGGCGGCGAGGGAGATCACCACCACCTCGCCCGACGGGCGGCAGGCGCGTTGCAGCACCAGCGCCAGAACCTGGCCGTTCGCCGAGCGCCAGCCGTCGACGACGGTCTCCACTGGACAGCCCTCGGCGCTCCACACGCGGATCGATCGCCCGTGGCGCCGCAGGAGGATCTGGTGCCCCGCGAGGCGCAGATCCACGCCCTTGCCCAGAACCCGCGAGTGCTCCTGTCGCAGGCGGCTGCCGTGGCGGAACTTTCGCACCTGGTCCTCACGGAGCGGCGGGTCCACGGGACGTCCGGCGTCAGACAGCCGCTGCAGCGTGCCGTCGCCCCGACGCAGCAGCACCTGGCGGCCGTTGCGGGCGAAGCCCACGATGGTGGGAGGCGCCACGTCGGCGTGTGCCGGTGTGGCGGCGCACAGGGCGGTGACGATCGTGATCGTGCGCATCGACGGTGATGGTAGCACAGGCGCCGTCGGGTGGTATCATCGGCGTTCACCCCACCCGAGGATCGTGAGCATGCTATGCGAGTCCCTGATCGGGGTCTTGACGATGGCGCTGGTGATGGCCGCGGCGAAGGACGTGGCAACGGGCCCGCCCGCGTTGCTGGCGCGCGTCTCGATCAAGCAGTCGCTGAAGTCGCCCACGTTCTACGCCAGCACCTGGAACCGCAGCAACCACCTGATGGACCGGGGGAAGCGGCTGTCCATGCGGGTCCCGGTGCAGGACCACTACTACCTCCGCTGGGATCTGGGCCAGAACAGCGTCACGCTACATCCGCTGGGGCACACGGACGGGCTGTCGTGGATCGGCGTCAAGCCGCTGGGGTACGCCACGAAGATCGCGGGGCACCACACGGTGGTGTCCCGGTGCTTCATCGCCGCCCGTTCCGGGATCGTGGGTCCGGGGTGCCTGGCCGGGAAACGCCCGGCTGGCTTGCCCGTGCCATCCCGACGCTGCAGAACTGCGTCCAGCGCCGGACCGAACCGGGCGGCGAGCAAACCCACGGCCACGACCACGAGCAACGTCATGGGCGTCACCGGTGTGCGCCAGATGGCGAACAGCTCGAAGTTGAGCTGCCGCGCGAGCCAGTCCATGTGCCATTTGTAGCCGATCTGGGTCTTTCGCGGGCGGGGTCAAATGCGCTAGTGTCTGTTTGCTGTGGACGAGCCGCACGATAGCGAGCATGCAGAGGCCCAGCGCATCGTGATCCGGGTGCTGGATGGGATGGTGTGGGTCGTGCTGCCGCTGGGCCTGGTGGCGCTCCTGGCCTCCGTGCTGCGGACTGCCCAGGGCTGGAGCACGCCGGGTCGGGTTCACACGATCTTGCTCGTGCTGGCGGCGGCGCTGCTGCTGCTGCGTCGACGGCTGCCCGGTCCCGTGGTGCTGTGGGCCCTGGCGGGGGTGCTGGTGGCCAACGGCCTGGCCAACCTCCTGCTCGCGGGGCTGGCCAGCCTGGGGCTGATGATCCTCGGCTGCAGCGCGGTGTTCATCGCCGTCGGCTTCGGGACCCGCGCCGGGATCTGGTCGCTCGTGATGCTGGTGGTGGGCGCCGCGGCCATCGGCATCGCTGGACAGCTGGGACAGCTGCCCGTTCTGCCGGGAGCCGGTCCATACCTGCGCTCGACCCAGGCCTGGATCGCCCAGGGCACCGGCTTTGCGCTGTACACGGCGGTCATCGTGGTCTGCGTCAGCGCAGTGCAGCGGGGCCTGGCGTGTCAGGCGCGGCGGCTGCGGCAGGAGATCGAGAGCCGCGAGTTGGTGGAACAGGAGCTGCGTCAACGCGAGGAGCGCTACCGCCTGCTGGCGGAGAACATGACCGACGTGCTGTTCATCCAGGACATGGACCTGCGGCCGATGTACATCAGCCCGTCGCTGGAGGTGCTGCTGGGCTACACCCTCGAGGAGGCGATGACGCTCCGCCCGAAGGACTATCTCACCCCGGCGTCGCAGGAGCGCATGGAGCGGCTGTACCAGCAGTTCCTCGAGTCCGGGGAGCGGCCGCCGTTGATGGAGTTCGAGTATGTGCGCAAGGACGGCACGACCTTCTGGGGTGAGCTGCGGGTGGCGATCTTGCACGACGAGCAGGGCCGGCCGGTGGGGAGCCAGGGCATACTGCGCGACGTGACCGAGCGCAAGGTGATGGAGCGGGATAAGGTCGAGCTCGAGGCCCAACTGCGGCAGTCGGAGAAGCTGCGCGCCATCGGTGAGCTGGCGGGAGGCGTGGCGCACGACTTCAACAACCAGCTGACGGGGATTCAGGGCAGCGCCGAGCTGCTGGGGATGGAGCTCGCGCAGCGCGACGACCTGCAACCGTACCTCGAGCTGATCCTGACCTCCACCGGGCGCGCGGCGGATCTCACGGCCAAGTTGATGGCGTTCGCCCGTCGGGGACAGTACCGCTCGGAGCCCACCGACATGGAGCAGATGGTCGACGAAGTGGTCGGGATCATCGAGCCCAGCAGCGACCGATCGATCGTCATCGTGCGTGAGCGGTCGTCCTCACCGGCGGTGGTGATGGGTGATCCGACCCAGCTGCAGAACGCCGTGCTCAACGTCGCGCTCAACGCTCGTGACGCCATGCCACGCGGCGGGGAGCTGCGCCTCGAGTGCCGGGTGGTCGATCGGGAGCGTCCCTCGACCTTCAGCACCGGAATGCGGCTCGAGTCGGGCCGTCACGTCTGTCTCGTGGTGAGCGACACCGGCGTGGGCATTTCGGAAGCGGTCCGGTCGCGGCTGTTCGAGCCGTTCTTCACCACCAAGCGCGTGGGCCGCGGCACCGGCATGGGCCTGGCGGCGACCTATGGCACAGTGAAGGCGCACGGCGGCGCGATCGACGTGCTGAGCCAGGAGGGTCAGGGGACGCGGTTCGCGATCTACCTCCCGTGGGTCGATCGAGAGCTGCAGCGCGAACGCCAGGAACCACAGCCTCTGCCGCGGGGCAGCGGGACGGTGCTGGTGGTGGACGATGAGCCGGCGGTGCAGAGCACGATCAGCACCACGCTGCGTCGCCTGGGCTACCAGGTGATCAGCTGCGGCAACGGCCAGGAGGCGCTCCGCTGCTACCGCGAGGCGGTGGAGCCCGTCGACATCGTGCTGCTGGACATGATCCTCCCCGACAACAGCGGCAAGGAGGTGTTCACCGCCCTGCGACAGCTGAATCCCGGGGCGCGGATTCTGCTGTGCTCGGGGCACGGGATGGAGCTCGAGACCCGCGATCTGCTGCAGTGGGAGCACGTGGCCTACCTGCAGAAGCCATTCACGCTGCAGGCGCTGGCCCGGGCGGTCAAGGATCTGGCGCAGGAGTCTTGAGGTTGGCTGGGCTCCGGCAACGCCCCTGGCGCTCGCCTGGCCTGCGCCCCTGCCACGCAGGGGCTTGCCTCGGAACCCCACTCGCGCCCGGGGCGTCGCCCTCGCCCGGCCATCAGCAATCCGTGTCACGCACCAGGTCACCGCAGCGCGCTGTGGATCGCCTGAGTCCCCAGCATGCGCGTCTCGAACACCACGTCGCGCAGCCCGGCCCGCTGCATGGCCTCGGTCAGCTCCCGGGGGGAGACGAAGCCCTGCGTCGTCTGGGGCAGGTAGCGGTAGGCGCCAGGATACCCCGTCACCACGCGCCCCAGCAGCGGGATGATCCGGCGCAGGTGCAGCCGCACCAGGGGCGAGAGCAGGCCCGGCGGCGGCGGGGTGGTGTCCAGGCAAACCACGCGCCCGTCCCGGCGCAGCACGCGGCGCTGTTCCTGGAACAGACGCAGCAGGGCCGTGCGTCCCACGTTTCGCGCGAGGTAGCCCGAGGTCACCGCGTCGAAGCTCTCGTCGGCGAAGGGCAGGTCCAGGGCGTTCACCTGACACCAGGAGATCGTCGCGCCGGCCGGCGCGCGTCGCATCATGCAGCGGCTGAAGTCTGCGGCGACGACCAGGGCCAGATCGGGGTGGGCGCTTTCGGCGGTGATGGCGATGTCGCCGGTGCCGGCGCCGAGGTCGAGCAGGCGTCCTCCCGGCGCCAGCCGCGCCAGCTGCACGACGCGCCGTCGCCAGCGCCGGTCCTGGCCCAGGGTCATCAGCCGGTTCATCAGGTTGTAGCGCGGGCTGATGGCGTCGAACATCTGGCGTACGGTCACATCGGCGACGTCTGGAGGCGCGGTGTCCGACATGGTGCATGAGTAGCGCCGGCGGCAGCGGCCCGCAACCGTCGATTTTCGGTGCTCCCGGCGGGCTGGCATGTCACCGTTGCCACGACACAACACCTGAGGAGCGACGACATGTCCTGGAGCAGCTTCGTCACCGTTGGCGGTCGGGTCCTGAACTACAAGCTCGTCACCCTCGGCACCACCGCGGTGACGCCGAGGGTCGTGCTGACGGTGATCGTCGTGCTGGTGTTGACGGTGCTGCTCTCCCGCCTGCTGCGCCGCGGAATGCAGCGTGCATTCCGTCGCTGGGGCCACCAGGCGGAGTCCAGCGTGGCCTCCATCAACCGGCTGGTGCACTACGCGGTGATGCTCCTGGGCACCGGCATCGCGCTGCAGACGGCGGGGTTCAACCTCAACGCCCTGTTCGCCGCCGGCGCGGTGTTCGCGGTGGGGATCGGCTTCGCCATGCAGAACATCGTGCAGAACTTCGTCTCCGGCGTGATCCTGCTCGTGGAGCACGTGATCAAGCCGGGGGACATCCTGGACGTGGGCGGGCAGGTGGTGAAGGTGATCAACATGGGGATCCGCTCCACCGTGGTGCTGACGCGGGACGGTGAGAACGTGATCGTGCCCAACTCCTTGCTGGTTCAGTCCAGCGTGAAGAACTTCACCCTCAAGGACTCGCACTATCGGCTGCGGGCCCAGGTCGGCGTGATCTACGGCTCCGACATGGCGCTGGTGCGCAAGACGCTGGAGCGCGTGGCGCTGGAGGTGGAGTGGCGGCACCAGGGCCACGAGCCGATCGTGCTCATGACCGGGTTCGGCGACAACTCGGTGAACTTCGAGGCCTCGGTCTGGATCGACACTCCGTGGGAGGCGAGGGTCGTGCTGGGTCGACTGTACGAGGCGCTGTGGTGGGCGCTGAAGCGCGAGGAGATCGTCATCGCCTTCCCACAGCTGGACGTGCACTTCGATCCAAAGGTGGAGCAGGGCTTCGGCGGGCTGGTCGCGGTGCGGAGCTGATGGAGGTCACTTGCTCGGGGGCGCGAGGGGCTTGCGCTGGAGGTAGCGTTTACCCAGCGCGATGACCTGCTCCAGCTTCTCCCCGGCGCCGAGGATCAGCCAGCCCTTCTCGTACACCATCAACGCATCTCATGCCATCCGACTCGTTTCGCGTGGCGCGATGGTATCACGACGGCGCGTCAGGATCCGCCATCCGGCGCCGCCGTCGTCCGTTCCACACGAGGTACACCACCAGCGCCAGCATCACTCCACACAGGTACTGCGCCGGGGTCAGCCCCAGGTAACGCCGGTCTCCGGTGCGCAGGAAGTCCAGCATGAAGCGTCCCGGCGCGTAGAGCGCCAGCACCAGCGCGGTGTGGAACCCGACGAATCGCTTCTGGCGCGCGGCCCACAGGTAGAGCACCGCGGTGATCGCCGCGGCGAGCAACACCTCGTACAGCCCCAGGTCGTGCCGCGCCCCGCCGGGGTAGGCCACGGCGAGGAAGAAGTCGCTGCGCCAGCCCGGATGGTCGTGTGCGGCGAAGCAGCCGCCGCGGGCGATAATCCAGCCCGGGGCGAAGCCATAGACCAGCGCGTCGATGTGGGCCAGCATCCACACCTGCTGCATGCGGCAGTAGATGTGGAACGCCACCGTTCCGCCGATGAACCCGCCGAACGAGGAGGTCCCCTCCCAGATCGCCAGCAGCGACAGCGGATTCTGCAGCACCCGTTCGGGGTAGTAGGCCACCACATCCACGATGTGGGCCCCGATGAAGCCCCCGACGGCGATCCACACCAGCCCCACCGCGCTCACCGGCGCATAGAGTCCCACGGCCTTGACCCGTCGCTGCCCCAGAACGTAGCACAGCACCATGCCCAGCGCGACGAGGTAGGTGTAGGGGTAGATCGGCTGACCCAGCAGATGCAGCACCGGAAGGTCGACGTAGGGCACCATGGGGGGCCAGCTTGCGGTGCGGCGCGGGGGGCTGTCAATGCGCGCCGGCCGTGGTAGCGTCCCCTTCAGACCCGGAGCTTCGATGGATCCAAGACCGCCCGAGATGGTGATGCAGGACTTCCAATGCGCCTGTGAGGCGCTCCACGGCGGCGAGCTGCTGCGCTGGGAGTGGGACGATCGATTCCGTGCCGCGCTGGCTGCGGTGAAGAGCCCGCACCACACGGAGGTGCTGGCGCTGCTCGCCGCGCACCTCCCCACCGTGTGGGATCACCAGAGCATTCGTCAGGCCAGCGGGCCCGTGGTCCAGCTGAGCCGGGACTGGGGTGGGCTCCGACCGGGCCAGCTGATGTACACCCTCGACCCGGCCGACGATCCGCTGCTGTTCGGTGTGTGGTGGCCGTGGGGCGGCAACACCACCTTCTCCCTGCGCGTGGGGTGCGTGGTGGTGTCGGATGCGGCGGGGGCGCTCGAGCCCCTGGCCACGCTGCGACGGCTGCTCGACGTCGCCTGACCAAGGAGCTCGAACGTCAAATAGTCAACTGCGTGACCGGTCAGCGACCGGTCAGCGGGCGACCGGTCAGCGGGCGGTGAGGTCCAGCTCCTCGCAGCAACGGTGGCACAGATACCAGCGTGTGGCGTTGGGCGCCGCGCAGCGCGGACAGGGCAGCAGCACCAGCTCGGGGGGCACCAGGCTCACGTCACCCCGCGGGGTGTACTCGCCGTCTCCGCACCAGGGGCAGTAGATCGCGAACTGCGGCAGCGGCAGCTCACACGAGCCGCAGACGTGGCGATCGGCGCGGTACAGCCGGTTCTCGATCGCGATCCACCAGTCGTCGTCGCACTGCCGGGCGATGGGGGTCAGGTCGCGGGCCAGGGCGGTGGCGCTGCGGTGGCGCTCTTTCGGATCGATGGCGGCACAGCGACGCAGGACGTCGATGAACTGCTTCTCCAGCCGGGAGCGCGGCCGGGAGAAGTAGAGGTCGAGGCTGAACTTGCTGCGCCGGAAGAAGCCGGTGATCTCGTACGGCGCCCGGCGAGCCCACAGGTGGTACAGCACCATGCCCAGGGAGAACAGATCCGAACGGGTGGTGGCGCGCAGGTAGCCGGCCTCGGGCGCCAGGAATCCGGGGGTGCCGATGGCGGTGCGGGTCACGGCGGCGGAGGCGCTGGAGGCCAGGCCGAAGTCGATGATCCGCGTCTGACCCTCGCTCACCAGCAGGTTATAGGGCGAGATGTCGCCGTGGATCAGATCGGCGTTGTGGATCGCCTGGAGCCCGCGCGCCGCCTGGGCCCCGATGCGGGCGATGGTCGCCACGTCCAGCTGCCGGGCGGCGTGCCGCACCAGGGTCCCCAGCGTCGGGCCCTCGCAGAACTCGGTCAGGATGTAGATCCCGCCGTCCTCCTGCTCGTAGAAGTAAGGATGCGCCGCTGCCACGTTGAGGTGGTCCACGGACAGCGCCTTGTTCAGCTCGGCCTTGAGGTTGAACGCCTCCCCTTCGTCGAGGCGGTCGGGGTGCAGGCTGCGCTTGGCGACGTAGAACCGTCCGGTCTGGCGATCCAGCACCAGATCGGCGTGGGCGAAGCCGCCCTGGCCGATGGCGCTCACTACCCGCAGGCGATGGTCGATGTCGATGAAGCGCCGGCTCTTGCGTCGGCCGGACAGCCATGCCAGCAGATTCATGGGGGGACCATACGGGGGACCGGGGCCGGCCTCAACAGGTCAATTGGTGGCCAATGAGATCGGTGCAGATCGCCTGAGATTCTCTGTCATCAGGTCCGCATACTTCACTCCTCTCTGACCAGCAGTGCCTGGTCGCACCCCAGTCTCCATTGATGTCGATGCACCGCAGCTGCAGGATGGCCTCCGCTCGCTCCTTGATCCACCGCATCCCTCCGTGGTCGCAGCGCAACCCGAGGACGTAGTTTACCGCCCCTTCGATTTGGCCCGTGTAGAACCTGCTGCCTTGCTTCGTCATGGTCGGGCTCCCATCTGACGCCGCGCGAGTGTCGCGCAGACGCCAGTGAGGCGGCAAGGATTTCTGGGCCGGGAGATCAGTGCCGACGGCGACCACGCCCGAGTTTACCGAGTAAATAACACTCCGACGGACACTCCAACGCCACTTGACCGACGCTACCAGTGCGGGCGACCATCCCGCGATGATGGACGAAGCCAGGCTGATCGAGAAGCTCAAGCTCATAGAGGCCCTCTTCGCCGGGGCCACCACGCCCGGCGAGCGCGTGGCCGCCGACGCTGCCCGGCTGCGGATCCTGGAGCGCCTGAAGACCTTCGAGGTCGCCGATCCGCCCGTGGAGTACAAGTTCACCATGGGAGACCTGTGGTCCAGGCGGGTATTCGTTGCTCTCCTCCGTCGGTACGACCTGAAGCCCTACCGCTATCGGGGCCAGCGCTACACCACTGTGATGGTCAAGGTCTCCAAGAAGTTCGTGGATGAAACGCTGTGGCCGCAGTTCCAGCAGATCAGCGAGACGCTGCGGGCGTACTTGTCGGAGGTCACGGACCGGGTAGTGTCGCAGGTTCTGAATAGCGATCTGTCCGAGGCGGTGGAGGTGACGGAGCAGCAGGCGCTGCCCGCAGCTATAAGGTAGGTGAAAGCGACGATGGCATCAATCGATCCAGCGGTCCTGCTCTCGGAGTCCCCATCGTTCGTCGTCGGAAGCGCGGGTGGGATGGGGCTCGTCTGCCGGCTGTATCGCTCCGATCCCTGCTGCGGTGGTGAACGAGAGTTCGGCCTCGAAGCTCGACCGGCACATCTGAATGCCGCAGGACGCGCGACACCAACCGGCGAACCGCCGCTCGACCTGCGGGTCGGCGTCGACTGCGGCTTCATCTACTACGCCGAGGGAGGGCTTGCCGACCCGGCCAAGGTACCCGTCCTGGAGCAACTCGACCGGGCACTCGATGGCCGCATTCTCGACGCGCTCGCACGGCGGTGGCTGTCGGAGCGAGGGCAAGCCGATCGAGCAGGTCAACGAGATGGTGGACGGGATGGACAAGCTGCGGCTGAGGAGCGCTGAGTGCCGGCCAGCCGGATGCATCGTCCCCGCCGGCCAGCCGGATGCGCCCGTCCCTACGTTGTCCCTACGAAAAGAAAACGGGTAGCCAGCCATCGAGGCTAACTACCCGTTTCCAAAGGGTGAGCGACGGGGATCGAACCCGCGACAACCGGGGCCACAACCCGGTGCTCTACCTACTGAGCTACGCCCACCACAACATCTACAACGACCCCCCACACGGCGCCTCCGGCGCGCCTGGCAGGACTCGAACCTGCGACCGCCGAATTAGAAGTCCGATGCTCTATCCAGCTGAGCTACAGGCGCTGTCTGACTCCCCGTACGGCCAGCTGACCGTCGCTGGCGGAGTATGCTCCCGGCCCGCTGGGTCGTCAAGCCCGGCGCTGTTCCCTGTCAACGCGCTGTTCCTCGCCCCCGACCCGGACTACAATCATTACCCGACCCAGGAGATAGCATGGGAACCGGCCGGCTGTCGTGGTGCATCTTCCTGCTCGCGCTGTGCCTCGTGGGGCCGTCGGCGCGGGCTGTTCCGACGCACTTCGTCGGGGTCAACGCGCACCAGCCCCAGACCGACGTGCTGGACGGGATCAAGGACCTGGGGGTGAGCTGGATCCGGATCGACGTCAACTGGCTCCAGGTGCAGCCCACCTTGGGCCAGGCCCCGGACTTCACCGCGCTGGACACCATCGTGAGCCAGGCCGCCGCCCGCGGGCTGTCGGTCTTCCCCACGCTGGCCTATGGTCCGGCCTGGGCCAGCGAGCCGGACACCGACGGCATCCCCACCAACAACGTGCCCAAGATCGGCGAGTATCAGAAGTTCTGCCAGGCCTTCGCCGCTCACTTCCAGGGCCAGCTGACCCACATCGGGCTGTGGAACGAGCCCAACCTCGACGGCTTCTTCGAGGGCACGCGCCAGCAGTGGATCGACCGCATCGTGGTGGAGGGGATCAACGGGATCAAGGCCGGCTGTCCGGCGTGCAAGGTGCTGGGACCCGAGCTGGCCTCCATCGGCTCGGAGTACGAGCAGTGGCTCGACGACTCGCTGACCCAGCTCGAGCAGAAAGGGCTGATGTACGACGTCATCACCTGGCACATCTACTCCGGCTTTCTGGAGACCAAACCCGGCTGGCTGTGTTGGGACGGGGATCTGTTCCTCCACGACCTGGACCAGCACCGGGTGTGCTTCGGCTTCAACGGACCGCTGTCGGTGCGCGAGGTGCTGCTCAAGCACAACCTCCAGAACCTGCCGGTGTGGATCAGCGAGACCGGCGCCATGGCCCCCGTGGGCGACGCGGCCGCGACGGCCAGGCAGGTGACCTACTACCGCCGCGTGCTGGAGGAGCAGCTCAAGCGCGCGTGGTGGACCCACACCTTCTTCTACGAGATCGTCGACGACAACACCATCGCCGACAAGTGGGGGCTGGCCGTGCGCAGCGGCGCCTCGCCGACCTACCCGGCCTCGTATCAGAAGAAGCCGGTGTGGGGCTTTTTGCACGACGTGCTGGCCCAGCAGCCCGCGCTGGGGGGCAGCGGCGCCGACTGCAACGACGGGCTGGACAACGACGGGGACAAGCTGATCGACTACCCCGCCGACCCGCAGTGCGGGTCAGCCAGCGACCCCACCGAGACGCCGGGCACCACCGTGCCGGACGCCGGGCCACTCGACACCGGGCCGCCCGACACCTCTCGAGACTCCGTCACCGGGCCGGACGAGCCACCGTCGGACGCCCCCGCCCTGCCGCGGGAGACCTCCACCGTCGACGGACCCCGGGCGGCCGGGGATAGCGCCGCCGCGACCGCCGACGACGGCTGCAGCTGCAGCCCGGGTGGACGCCCCGCGGCGGTGGGGCCTACGGCGCTGATGCTCCTGGCAGCGATAGCTGTCCTGCTGGCGCGACGCAGGCCGGGTCGTCGAACGCCGGGCTGTTGACCCGCGTGCTCACCGGGAAGGCCTCCATCCGCGCCGCGGGGTAGGGCTCCAGCAGCTTCGTCAGCTCCACGGGATCCTGGGCCTCGGGGTCGAGCCAGCAGTCATGGTCCGGGCGCTGCAGGATCACCGGCATCCGACGGTGAATCGGAGCCACCAGCGCGTTGGGCGCACAGGTCAACAGCGTGCAGGAGACCAGCGAGTCGTCGCCCCGGCCCCACCGCTCCCACAGCCCGGCGAAGGCGAAGGGCGCGGCGTCGCGCAGCCGGATCAGGTAGGGCTGGGCGGGGCCCTGGCCCGACTTCATCCACTCGTAGAATCCGTCGGCCAGCACCAGACACCGACGACGGCGAAAGGCGGCGCGGAACGCCGGCTTGTACGCCGCGGTCTCGCTGCGGGCGTTGATCAGCCGGTTGCCCACCGATGGATCAGCGGCCCACGACGGCACCAGCCCCCAGCGCACGAGATCCAGCACCCGACGGTCGTCCTGCAGCCGCACCACGGCCACGTCCTGGGACGGCGCGACGTTGTACCGCGGTCGCAGGACAGGCACCTGCTCCAGGCCCATGGCCTCCGCCAGCACCGCGGGTGCGGTGGCGAACGTGAACCGTCCACACATCGTGGGTTGAGTCTAGCACGCGCTCGATAGAGGTCCCACGCTGACGTGGGTCCTGGCGGTGGCTCCTGGCGGCGACTCCCTGACGGAACTCAATCGGTTCGTTGCCGTCACATCCCGAGCCCGGCCAGCTTCTGCTTCAACGCGCCGGTCAGCCGGGCCACCGCGTTGTCGATGGCGCGCTCGCAGGCCTGGGCCCGCGTGATGTGCCCGCCCTTGATCTGGTCGTGGGACAGCTCGGCCACCGTCTTGCCCGCCGTGGTCTCGATCAGCCGCACGTCACCGCTGGCCCAGGCGAAGAACTGCCCGCTGTCCTCGCTGGAGAAACGGGCCTTGATTCGCCCCACGACGATGTACCCGGCGCCCGCGGCGCGTGCACCCTCCACCACCGCCCGGGTGCGACCGGACAACAGCGCCTCCACCTGCTCCGGGGTGAGGGTGCCGTCCGCCAGGCGAAACCCCTGCTCCGAGATCGCCGCACCGAAGGCGGCGTCCAGGTTCCCGCTCGGCTGACCGTCGATGATGCGCTGGATGCGCAGCAGCACCACCCGACTCCGCGTCCCCGCGTCGGACAGCCGGCCCGCCAGCGCCCGCGCACGGGTCTGTTCGGGGAACGATGCCTCTCGCGGCGGATCCCCGACGGCAGCGCGGGCTGCCGCGAGCAGCTCGCGGATCTGTTCCAGCTGCCCTTCGACTGGCGCGATGCAGGTCTTCGCCTGGGCCGCCTCGCCGGCCTGCAGCCGGCGCTCACACCGGGTCAAGGTGGTCATGAGCTCGGCGCGCTGCTCACGCGCCAGGCGATCGAGATGCTCCGCCGCCGCCTGACGCTCCAGGAGCGCCAGCAGGTGTACCGTTCCGTGGTGGTCGGTGATCGTGCGGTCCACCCGATAGAGACCCTGCAGCACCTCCCGCTTGCGCGCGGGGAGCCAGGTCAGCTGACGGGTGATGTCGGCATAGGCCGCGCGGGTGGCCTGCTCCAGCGACGGATCCTCCGCCATGCCGACAAAGAACAGTCGACCGTGACGCTTGACCTGCTGGTGCCGCAGGAGCTGACGTCGCACCTCCCCGGCCGATCCGCCCGAGCCGCCGGGACAGGCCGCGAGGCCCAGCAGCAGGCAGAGGACCAGCGAGCCACCCTGAAGCTGATGCCACATGGTCGGGGCGAGAGGATTTGAACCTCCGACGTCCTGCTCCCAAAGCAGGCGCGCTAACCAGGCTGCGCTACGCCCCGTGTTGCGCGCGTGATTATTGTGCGGCGAACGCCAGTTGTAAAGCGCTTCGCCCGGTATTGCCTGGTATTGCTGGCCCGCCCCCAAAAACCGGCTACTGTCGCCCCAGCATCGCCTGCAGCGCCCGAAGCGTCTGCGCCATCTGGCGCATGGCCCGGCCGCGATGGCTCAGCCGGTTCTTCCGCTCGGCGGGAGCCTCGGCGAAGGTCTGTCCCAGCTCCTCGACGTAGAACACCGGGTCGTAGCCGAAGCCGTTCTCGCCCCGGCCCTGGTGCAGGATCACGCCCTCACAGCTCCCCTCGTGCAGCAGCTCCGTTCCGTCCGGATCGACATACGCCATCACGCACCGGAAGCGCGCCGTGCGCTTCGCATCCGGCACACCCTCGAGGTTGTGCAGCAACAGCTGCACGCGTTGCGCGTCCGAGGCCCCCTGCCCGGCGTACCGCGCGGAGTGCACACCGGGGGCGCCCGCGAGCGCGTCCACCTCCAGACCGCTGTCGTCCGCCAGCACCGGCAGGCCGGTGGCCTGCATCACGCCCCGCGCCTTGAGCAGCGCATTGTCGGCGAAGGTCTGTCCCGTCTCCTCGATCTCGGGCACACCGGGCAGATCGTCCAGACTGAGCAGCTCCAGCTCGGGCAGCGCGAGCAGCTGCCTGAGCTCTCTCAACTTGCCCTGGTTGCGCGTGCCGAACACCAGCTTCATGGCAGCGTGACCTCCGCCCTTCCGTCGCTGGCGGACGACGCCGCCTCCAGCGCACGCTGCTGCAGGGCGCACAGCTGCTGGACGCCGTGCCAGCCCAGGGTGCGCATCCGGTCCAGCTGGTCCCCGCTGAAGGGCCTGTGCTCGGCGGTGCCCTGCACCTCGATATACTGGCCCGCGGCGGTCATCACCAGGTTCATGTCCACCTCGGCGCGGCTATCCTCGGGGTACGGCAGATCCAGCACTGGCGTACCGTCGACGATGCCCACGCTCACGGCGGCCACGCGCTCGACGATGGGGCTGGAGGCCAGCTGCCCCTCCCGCTCCAGGCGCTGCAGCGCCAGACCCAGGGCCACGAACCCGCCGGTGATGGACGCCACCCGGGTGCCACCGTCGGCCTGCAGCACGTCGCAGTCGACGGTGATCGTCCGCGGACCCAGGTGGTCCATGTCCACGGCGGCCCGCAGCGCCCGCCCGATCAACCGCTGGATCTCGGTCTCACGCCCGCCGTGGCGCCTCCCCTTCCGGGTGCTGGTGGAGCGCGGCAGCATGGCGTACTCGCCCGTGATCCACCCCCCGCCCGATTCGAGACGGAAGGGGGGCACACCCGACTCCACGGACGCGGCGCAGAGCACGTGGGTCTGTCCCCAGCGCACCAGCACCGATCCCTCGGCGAAGGCCTGAAATCCAGTGACAAAGGTGACGGGGCGAAGCTGGTCCACCCCACGTCCATCGGCTCGAGTTGACATGGCGAGAGGGTATCGAAAAGGATGTGGGACCGCACCCGACTTTGTGGGGACGGACCCAACTTTTCCACTCTTGGGGTCTGGCAGACCCCAAGAGTGGAAAAGTTGGGTCCGTCCCCGCTATGGCAGTCCCCGCTATGGCAGCTGCTCGCCCAGCGCCGCGGCCAGGGCCACCGCGACGGCCTCCAGCTGGGCCCCGCGGGCGAGCTCCGGTCCCTCCGTGGGGTGGTCGATGAATCCCACCTCCACCAGCACCCCCGGCATGCGCAGGCCCAGCAGCACGTCGAACGGGGCCTGGCGCACGCCGCGATCGAGATCCGCGCCACGCGCCCGGGCCAGGTGGTGCTGGATCCGGCGGGCCAGCTGCGCCGACTCGCCGTGGGCCGCCGACTGGTGCAGGTCCGACAGAATGGCGCCCACCACGGAGCCGCCGCGCTGACGCGAGCGCATGGACAGCCGGGCCGCCTCGTGTTCCGACGCCTCGCGGGTCAGGATGAAGGTCTCGAACCCCTTCTGCGACCGGGTGGCCGAGGCGTTGAAGTGCAGGCTGACGAACAGCGCGGCATGAACGCCGTTGGCCTTGCGCACCCGCTGGTCCAGCGTGAGGTAGGTGTCGCGTTCGCGGGTCAGCAGCACCTCGATGTCGGGCCGCCACTGGGCCAGGAAGCGCACCACCCGACGGGCCAGATCCAGGGTCAGCGCCTTCTCGTGGCGCTTGATGCGAGGCCCATGGGCCCCGAGGTTGGAGCCACCATGCCCGGGGTCGAGAACCAGCAGCCTGCGTCGGGGAGGCTCCCCGGAGGCGGGCCCCCCCGAGGCGGGCCCGTCACCCCGCGCCACGCTGCACGTGAGCAGCCCCAGCAGTATCAGCCACCGACCCATGGTTGACGGTACCAACCGGTCGACGAGTGGGCAAATTTGTGCGGTGCCCGGCATGGCGCCAGGAATTCCTGTGGGTCCGGGGGCGGGTCTGCTACAATCGCCCCCCATGTCGCTCCTGGCGCGGATCCCGCTGGTGCTGCTGGTGGCGATCAGCGCCACCCTGGAACTGGTGCTCAACCGTATCGGCACAAACGTGCTGCGCGGTGCAGCATCGCGCACCGATCCGCTGTTTCGCCTGGTGGATCTGGGCGGGCTGTTCAGCTTCTACCTCACGGGATTGCTGGCGTTGATCGCCTTCTCCTGGGCCGTGGTGGTGCTGATCCGGGACCAGCGGCTGCTCCGCCCCCCGGATCGCATGGTCTTCACCGTGGTCTCGGCGCTGTTCCTGCCGCTGGCGGCGATGGGGCTGACCTTCTCGCTGCCACACCGGGTCGCTCCCCACCTGAACACCTCCTTCGGCCTGCTGCTGCTGGTGCTGGTCGTGGCCTTCCTGCGCCACAGAGCCCCGCTCCGCGCCAAGCTCGGGCTGTTCTACCTCGCCGCCCCCCTGCTGCTGCACGTCTACTGGCTCATGACGCAGCAGATACCGCTGCTCAACCCCCGGGGAGACTTCAGCGAGCTGCCGAGCAAGGTGTTCGTGACCGCCGAGCATCTGGTGGTGGTGGGGGCGTTCGCCGCCTTCCTGTTCTTCGCTCCCTTTCCCCGGCTGATCAACCTGCTGGAGCCGGTCCCGATGGTGATCGCCGTGGTGGTGGCCGCCACAGCCGCGGTGCTGACCCGCTACCAGTACATCGAGGCGGCGCAGGCCGCGTACTACGGCCTGGGCATCAACCTCCCGCCCCCCTCGGCCCACGGCGCGATGCACCTCGCCGCGCTGTTCTTCTTCGTCTTGACCCTCGGCGCGCTCGTCATGCGCGACTCCCGCGAACGCGAGGTGGCCCTCGGTCTGTACCTCGTCGCGGTCTCGGGCTTCCAGTTGCAGCTGCCATACCATTTCCTTCTGACCCTGCTGGGCGTGATGCAGATCGCCCGGGGCAGCCTCGATCCCGTGGTCGCGCAGGAGTCCGATGGCACACGACCCTCGGGCTTCCCCGATCCCGAATCATGGAAGCAGTACCTGCAACGCCTGGCCGCGGCGTGCTCCCTCCCGCCCGAGACAGGAGAGGCGGTCGTGCTCCAGAACGGCAACCACCAGCTGGCTCACCTGCGCGGGCAGCGTGAGGGGCTGGCCTTCACGCTGCGCCTGCTCCAGCGGGGCGGACATCTGGAGCGGCTGGAGGCCACGGTGGGCCGACTGCCTAAGGACCCCGCGCCCATCGCCGTGGGACGACGGGCGAATCTGCGCGGGGGGCGGGTGAGCCAGCGTTGTGCGGGGCCGCGGGTCAAGCTTCACCTGCCCGCCTTCGACGAACAGTTCGAGCTGCACTACGGTGCCGACGGCTCCACCGATCTGCTGCGCGAACAGGCCGAGCCGCTGCAGCACCTGATGCACGGCTGGCTCGGCATCTGGCCCGGCGAGGGCGTACACTACGTCAGCGCACCCGGCAGCGACGGCTGGCCCATCCCGCTGGCCGAGGTCCTGTTCTCGGCGGAGGACGCCTCGGTGGAGGAGATGGTGCAGCTGATGGAGCTGCTGGATACCCTGGCGCGCAGGGCAGAGGTGAAGTGACTTCGCCCGAGGCGACTTTGCGCACCGTCGACGGCGCACAGGGCAAGGGCGGCGGCCAGATCCTGCGCACCTCCCTCTCGCTGGCGCTGATCACTGGACAGCCGCTGCGGATCCAGCGCATCCGCGCCAGCCGCAGGCGGCCCGGGTTGCTGCGTCAGCACCTCACCGCCGTCCGGGCCGCGGCCGAGGTGGGCCACGGATCGCAGGTCGAGGGCGCCGAGCTCCACAGCTCGGAGCTCACGTTCCGACCCGGTCCGGTGCGCGCCGGTGACTTCCACTTCGCCATCGGCAGCGCCGGCAGCACGACGCTGGTGCTGCAGACGGTGCTCCTTCCGCTGCTCGTGGCCCGGGGACGATCCACGGTGACCCTCGAGGGCGGGACCCACAACCCGATGGCGCCGTCGTTCGAGTTCCTGACCCGCTCCTTCCTCCCGCTGCTGGCCCGCATGGGTGCCACGGTCGACGCCCACCTGGTGCGTCACGGGTTCTACCCGGCGGGCGGAAGCCGGATCCAGGTCGAGCTGCATCCCATGGACCAGGAGCTGAAGCCGCTGCGACTCACGCGCCGTGGCGCCTCGCTGGGTCTTCGAGCGCGGGCCGTGGTGGCCAACCTTCCGCGCTCCATCGGCGAACGCGAGGTGTCGCAGGTGCGGCGCCGACTGAGCGGGCTGGGGCTGGAGCTCGACGACGAGCAGCACGCGGCGGTGGAGAGCGACGGGCCGGGGAATGCGTTGTTCCTCGAGCAACAGAGCGAGGAGCTGACCGAGGTGTTCACCGGCTTCGGCGAGAAGGGCGTCCCCGCCGAGCGCGTGGCGGACCAGCTGGTGCACAGCGCACGCGGTTATCTGCAGTCCGACGTCGCGGTGGGCCCCCACCTGGCCGACCAGCTGCTGCTACCCATGGCGCTGGCCAGCGGCGGGACGATCCACACGCTGCCTCCCACCGACCACACCCGCACCAACATCGACGTGATCCGTGGGTTCCTGCCCCGGGTGGAGCTGTGTCCATCGAGCCCGATCGGGACGACACCTGGCGCATCGAGGTGAGCAGGAGTGAGACGATGAAATCGACGGAGCTCAAGGCGATGGGCATCCCCCGAGGGGCCGCCACGAAGCTGGCGTACCAGGCGATCGAGGCTGCCGTGCAGTCGGGGACGCCGCGGGACGCGGTGGCCGACCTGCTCCGCGCCGTGGCGGACAACCCGTCGGACTTCACCCGCGACCCGGTGTTCGGCGATCTGGCGCTGCAGCTGCTGCAGGAGCCCTCGCGTGTCACGCGAGCAGCCACATCTAGCGCGCTCCGCTCCGCACCCGAGCGCGGCTCCTCCCCTGAGAGGCTTGGGCCTCCAGGGGACAGGCCCGCTCCGCGCGCCGCACCCCGACCGCCTCGCCAGCATCCCGTACCGTACCGGCAGTGGGGCGAGGATCTGGATCCCGCATCGCTGGAGCAGATGACCAACGCCTGCATGCTGCCCGTGGCGACCCGGGGCGCGCTGATGCCCGACGCCCACGTGGGCTATGGTCTGCCCATCGGCGGGGTGCTGGCCACCAGCGACGCCGTGATCCCGTA
>Ga0210044_10001864_pt1 | contig 32045 bp, 30 predicted proteins | sample CryGey13umfilter_2_FD_183959 | JGI IMG/M metagenome (GOLD analysis project Ga0210044, IMG submission 183959) | Groundwater microbial communities from aquifer in Utah, USA - Crystal Geyser 4/9/14 3 um filter (SPAdes) (version 2) | ecosystem: Environmental > Aquatic > Deep subsurface >...
CTCAAGGATCTGGGCCGGGCCAAGCGCATCACCGTGGACAAGGATAACACCACGCTGGTGGACGGCGCGGGGGCGAAGAAGGAGATCCAGGGCCGGGTGGAGCAGATCCGGCGCCAGGCCGAGGACACCACCAGCGACTACGACCGGGAGAAGCTGCAGGAGCGGCTGGCCAAGCTGGTGGGCGGTGTGGCGGTGATCAAGGTCGGAGCGGCGACCGAGACCGCGATGAAGGAGAAGAAGGCCCGGGTGGAGGACGCGATGAACGCGACGCGAGCCGCGGTTGAGGAAGGCATCGTCCCCGGCGGCGGCGTGGCGCTGCTGCGCTGCCAGAAGCCTCTGGACCTGCTGAAGCTGGAGGACGATCAGAAGACCGGCGTGGCGATCCTGCGCCGGGCGCTGGAGGAGCCGCTGCGCCAGATCGCGACCAACGCGGGAGTGGACGGGGCGATCGTGGTGAACAAGGTGCGCGAGGGCAAGGGCGCCTTCGGCTTCAACGCGGCCACCGAGGAGTACGAGGATCTGGTGGAGGCCGGCGTGATGGACCCGACCAAGGTCGTGCGCACCGCGCTGCAGAACGCGGCCAGCGTGGCCGGGCTGATGCTGACCACCGAGGTGCTGGTGTCGGAGAAGCCGGAGAAGAAGAAGGACACCCCCGCCTCCTCCGACATGGACGACATGGACTACTGAGTCCACGCGCCGCCCCCCTTTCGCTGCTCCCCTTTCTCTCCCCAACCGATCACGCCTCCGGCACCGACGCTGCTCAGCGATGGGCCCCGATCGTGATAGACTCCCTGATGAACGGGAGCGTGCCCTGACGTCGTGCCGCCGCTGCTGCCGCGGCGGGCCCGTAGAGCCCATTCAGAAGCAGCCCGTAGCCAACGTCGCCAAAGGTCCGGGCCGGGCGTGTCGCCACCACCGGCGCGAACGCAGCGCCGGCCTGGGGATCGTCGAGCAGCGTGTCGACGAGCTCGCGAAGAGCCTGCCGATCGGGCCGGATGTCCGAATCGGCGAAGACCACGAGCTCGCCCTGAGCCTGGCGCAGACCCGCGATCATGGCGTTGAGCTTGCCGGTGCGGTTGGCCGGCGGCGGGCCGGCGAAGACCACCCGACCGGCGCTGTGATCCCCCTTGGAGAGCACCGCCTCGACGAGTGGCAGGGCAGGCTCGCGGCGATCGTCGAAGACAAACAGCGTCTCCACCGCGCCCGGATAGCCATGGTCGAGGGCCGCCTCGAGGTTGTTCGCGATGCCGGCGTCCCGCCCCTTGATGGGACGGATGACCGTCAGCGACGGGTAACTCGCCCGCGGCGGCCGCCGCGCTGGCGGCCGGATAGCGTGCGCCTGACGGCGATGCGAGATCCACAGCGTTGTCAGAAGGAACAGCCCGACGGCGAAGAGGCTTGCCCCCAGCATCATCTGGACGGTACCCATGAGACCCTCCTTTCCGAGGAGCGGGCGAGCAGCCCGCGGAACGACTGAAACAGAGATGGCAACTCCTTCGCGGAGCCGCCCCGCACCATCCACCGCGGCACCGAGCCGGCCATGTCCATCCGGACGGTGAAACGGACAAGGGTGGCTCGACCGCCGTCGGCCGGCCGCAGCAGCCAGGTTCCCTCGTGCCAGCTCACCCGCACCACACCCGAGCGCGGCGGCGATCCGACGGGCACGGCGTGGTAGTCGATGAAGCTCACCCCGCGCTCCCGGTCAACGCCCCAGGTCACCCGGAGGGTGAAATCCCGGTCGTCAATGACGGGCAGGCTCAGGCGCTGATAGACCCGCAGCCAGTTGCGCCCGCGGGCCAGGACCCGGCTCTCGGCCAGCCGCTTGATGTGCCCGACCTGCGCCGGGTAGTCGAGCAGCACCGCCATCACCTGGTCCGGCGGAGCAGGCAGCTGCGTCTCGGCCGCCAAACGGATCTCCGAGGCAGCGCGGTGCTTGTAGACGGTCACGCCGTCCCACCGCTTGATGACCTCGTAGTCGCGCTGCTCGAGGCGGACGCCGAAGGGGATGTGCTCGGCCCTGGCAAACGACGGACGAAGCAAGGCCAGGCTCAGGGCGACGACAGGAACGATGGTGGCGGCGAAGAAGCGCATGGTTTTGACTCCCTACCCGGTGAGTCGCCGCGCGCAGGGGAAGGTGAACAAGATTTCTCGTGTGGGTCACGCAGGGAGGGGCCCTTGATTTGTAGATTTCTCGTCGCGGCCGCACGAGTGGCGGTCTGGCCGCCAGCCTGATCGTCGGAGGGCTACTTGTGGATCGAGCAGGCGCTGCCATCGGGCAGACGGTTCTCCGGCATGAGCAGATCCTGGACCACGAGCGGCTGATGCAGCGGCAGGCGCGAATCGAAGAGACCCACGGAGCTCGTCACCAGCAGAGCGTCGACCCTTGCCGCCTTAAGGGCTGGAGACAGCGGTAGACCCGGACGTTTCCGAGACGTGTGGCAATCGTCTCGGGCACCAGCGTGAGGTCGCCAATCGCCCTGGTCACTGATCAATTCGCGGCTGCCCAAGCGGCTGGACCGGACGGACGAGGTCGGCGACGAGCCCGGTCCATCCCGTCTGATGCGAGGCGCCTACGCCACGGCCGTCGTCGCCGTGGAAGTATTCGTGGAACAGCAAGTGCTCGCCGAAGTGCGGGCCGTCCTGGAGCTTGGGATGCCCGCCCAGCGCCGGCACCCTGCCATCCGTCCCGCGCCTGAAGAGGGCGATCAGGCGCCTGGCGAGGTCGTCGGCGATCGCCGCCAGCGTGTGCACGCGTCCTGATCCCGTCGGGTACTCGACCTTGAAGTCGTCGCCGTAGTAGCGGTGGAACCGCCGCAGCGATTCCACGATCAGGTAATTGATCGGCATCCAGATCGGCCCGCGCCAGTTGGAGTTACCGCCAAAGAGCCCGCTGTCAGACTCACCGGGCTGGTAGGCGACGGTGAACACCTGCCCGCCGAGGCGCAATACGTAGGGGTGATCGCAGTGGTGACGCGACAGGGAGCGCACCCCGTAGTCCGAGAGGAACTCCGCCTCGTCGAGCATGCGCCGCAGCAGCCGCTTCATGCGGTGCCCGCGCAGCAGCGACAGGAGGTGTCGCTCGCCGGCGCCGGGGACGGCCCAGCGCGAGATCAGCGAGGCGAGGTCGGGGCGGTACGACAGAAACCAGTCGAGGCGCCGGCGGAACTCCGGCACCTTGTCGAGGAGCTCGGGCTCGAGCGTCTCGACGGCGAAGAGCGGGATCAGCCCAACGATCGAGCGCACCTTGAGCCGTATGGTCGCGCAGCCGGCCCGGTCCGGATCATCACAGTGGAGCACGTCATAATAGAACTCGTCCTCCTCGTCCCAGAGGTCGATACCGGCGCCGCCGAGGTTGCGCATGGCCCCGGCGATGTAGAGGAAGTGCTCGAAGAACTTGCTGGCGAGGTCCTCGTAGACCCGGTTGCGCTGCGCGAGCTCGAGGGCGATCCGCAGCAGGTTGAGGCAGTACATCGCCATCCAGCTCGTGCCGTCGGCCTGCTCGATGTGGCCAGCGACGGGGAGCGGCGCGCTGCGGTCGAAGACGCCGATGTTGTCCAGGCCGAGGAAGCCGCCCTGGAAGAGGTTGTGCCCGTGGGCGTCTTTGCGGTTCACCCACCAGGTGAAGTTCAATAGTAGCTTGTGGAAGATCCGCTCGAGGAAGTCGAGGTCGCCCGCGCCCCCGCGCGCCCGCTCCATCTCGAAGATCTTCCACGCCGCCCAGGCGTGGACGGGCGGGTTCACGTCGCCAAAGGCCCACTCGTACGCAGGCAGCTGACCGTTCGGGTGCATGTACCACTCGCGACAGAGGAGCAGTAGCTGGGCCTTGGCGAGGGCGGGATCGACAATCGCCAGAGGAATGCAGTGGAAGGCGAGATCCCAGGCCGCGTACCAGGGGTACTCCCACTTGTCCGGCATCGATATGACATCGGCGTTGTTGAGGTGCGGCCACTCGTGGTTGCGGCCTCGCCAGCGGGCGGGCGGGGGCGGCGGCTGGCCAGGATCGCCCTCGAGCCACTGCGGCACGTCGAAGTAGTAGAACTGCTTCGACCACAGCATCCCGGCCAAGGCCTGGCGCTGAATGGCGCGGTCCTCGCGGTCCTCGAGGCCTGACTGCAGTTCCGCACTGTAGTCGTCTGCCTCGTGTCGTCGCGCCGCGACCACCTCGTCGAAGTCCGAGAAGGAGTCATCTCGCCCGGTCCGACGGGCGAGTCGCAGTCGCACCATCGCCGAGGCGCCCGGCGCAATCGTCGTCGCCGTCACGAACGCAACCTTGGTGCTGGCGCGCCCGGGCCTCACCGCCGTGCGATCACCCGCTATCAGGTACGCGTGGAAGGCGTCCTTGAAGTACCCCACAGCGTCAGCCATCCCGTAGAGCCGGCGCACGTTCGTCTCATTGTCGCAGAAGAGTAGCTCGGCCGTGTCCTCACCGCGGGCCTCGAAACGCCCGAGCGTCGGGTGCTCGAGATGCACGCCGCCAGCGTTCGCGCGGAGCAGCGGCCGGCGGTCGTCGCGACCCCAGACCCAGGTGTTGCGGAACCAGATCTGCGGAATGAGGTGCAAGGGCGCTGGCGCTGGCCCCCGGTTGTGTGCGGTCACCAGCAGCAGCAGGTCCTCTGGCCCGGCCTTCGCGTACTCGACGAAGACGTCGAAGTAGCGGTCCTCGTCGAAGACCCCGGTGTCGACGAGCTCGAACTCCGGATCACCCTTCCCGCGCCGTCGGTTCTCCTCGACGAGCCGCGCGTAGGGGAACTCTGTCTGCGGATACTCGTAGAGCATTTTCATGTAGGAATGGGTCGGCGTGCCGTCGAGGTAGTAGTAGAGTTCCTTGACGTCCTCACCGTGGTTTCCCTCCTGGCCGGTGAGCCCGAAGAGGCGCTCCTTGAGGATCGGGTCGCGGCCGTTCCACAGGGCGAGGGCGACGCAGATGAGCTGCTGGTCGTCGCTGAAGCCGGCCAGGCCGTCCTCTCCCCAGCGGTAGACGCGGCTGCGCGCGTGTTCGTGCGGGAAGTAATCCCACGCCGTGCCGTGCGCGCTGTAGTCTTCTCGCACAGTCCCCCACTGGCGCTCGCTGAGGTACGGACCCCACCGCCGCCAGGGCTGTTCTCCGGCGTCGGCGGCACGAAGACGGTCTCGCTCTGCACTCATCTCAGTCATCTCCCTCGAGCAGTCGCTCGATCCGCAGCCATTCGCCTACCGACCAGGCCTGGAACGGGCACCCCCGCTCCGTGTGGGGCAGCTCGGCGTCGACGATCTCCGACACGTGACCGATCCCGGCGTCGGAGAGGTGCGCGCGGATGGCTGGCAAGAACCTGCGGCCCGCCTCGGCGCGGGCGATCGCACCTCCGCCCCGGACCCGCACCCACGCCTCGATGAAGGCTCCGGCGAGCCATGGCCATACGGTCCCCTGATGGTAGGCGCCGTCTCGCTGCAGCACGCCGCCCTCGTACCGCGAGGCATAGCCCGGCGACCCGGGCGCGAGGGTGCGCGGACCGAGCGGCGTCCACAGCCTCGCCTCGACAACGTCGACGACCAGGCGAGCCTGCTCTCCCTCGAGAAGCGGCACGGGCAGCCCGCCCACCGCGAAGATCTGGTTCGGCCGCAAGCTCGCGTCCAGCCGGCCGGGCACGTGGTCGACGTCGACGACGTCATAGGCGTGGCCGAGCGCGCGGTCGAAGAACCGAGCGGCAAAGGACGCACGGCCGCGCTCGAGCCATTCGTCAAAGCGGGCGTGGCGACGGCGCGCGACGACCAGGGCGTTGAGCCACAGACACTGGACCTCGACGGGCTTGCCCACCCGTGGCGTCACGACCCAGTCGCCCACCTTGGCGTCCATCCAGGTGAGCTGCGCGCCGGGTACGCCAGCCGCAAGCAGGCCATCGTCGTCGAGCCGGACCCCGTAGCGCGTACCGCGGGCGAACCCGTCGAGGATCTGCTCGACGGCCGTCCAGAGGACAGCTGCCTCAGGTTGGGGCACCGGGGTCCGGTGTCGCGCTGCCTCCGCGAAGTATTCGCCGACCACAACCACGAACCAGAGCGAGGCATCGACCGAGTTGTACTCGGGCGTGTCGCCGCGGTCGGGAAAGCGGTTGGGCAGCATCCCCTCGGAGACCGCTCCTGCCCAGCTCGCAAGGATGGAGCCGGCATCGGCGAGGCGCCCGCGCGCCAGGCACAGCCCTCGCAAGGCGATGAAGGTGTCGCGGCCCCAGTCACCGAACCACGGGTAGCCGGCGATAATCGAGCGTCCGCTCCCGCGCCTGACGAGGTAGCTCTCTGCGGCCCGCGCGAGGCCCACGCCGAGGCGGGCACGGCGTTCATCCTCGCTCGCGCGAAGGCGCTCGTAGACGGCAGCCGGCGGCCGGGTCTCCGCCAGCAGACCGCCGTCGAGCCCAGGCACCGTCAGGATCAGGCGCGCCTCGGCGGCGCCGAGGTCCCACGAGAGCACTCCGGGCGAGGCGAGGTCCTCGATGGCGTCTAGACCGCGGGCCTGCTCGGCGGTGTAGAGAAATTGTCGGTACCACTGTGGCTCGTGGCGGTAGGCCGCGTCGGTGAGAGCGACGACCGGCGGGTGGACCGCGTAGGGCTGCCAGGTCAGGCGCCCTTCCCCCTGCACGGCGTTGAAGTGCAGCTCGCCGTTCTCGCGCTGCAAGGTGTGAAAGTCGCGGCCCGAGAGCAGAAGGCGCAGGTGGAGCCGCGCGACACCGCCACCCTCGAGCCGCCATCCGAGCGTCACCGCCGCGTGCCCATGCGGAACAAAGAGCTCCGATACCAGGCGACGACCGCCCGGCAAGGCATGCGTCCAGCGTGGCCAGGGGTCGGCCGCAAAGTCGACGAGCCGGGTGACCCCATCAGGGTGCGTGGTGTCCGGCGCGTAGTGGTGCGAGCTCAGCTCAACCCGGCCCTCGGGCAGCTCCAGCCACGCCTCGTACCCGTTGACGAGCATCACGCGCTCGGCCGGCGGCCGGGTGGCCGCGAGCAGCAGACCATGGTAGCGCCGCGTCCGCACGCCCGCCGCGGTGCCACTGGCGAAACCACCGAGGCCGTCGGCCTCGAGCCACTCGCGCATGAGATTCCTCGCCAGGTCCACGGTCATTCTCCGTTCATCGGCCGACGACCTCCACCGCGTGGCCATCGGGGTCACGCACGATGAACCCGCGCCTGACACCGACGCTGTCGGGAGGCAGCGCTACCACGCCCGGAGAAACGAAGAGCGCCCGGCCAGCCGCGAGGTCGGCCCAGATCGCCTCGGCATGGTCGGAGAGCAGCGTGGTCTGCCAGTGCCAGAGGTCGCTGGCCCGGCCGTCGAGCGGCGCGGGTCGGCCATCCCGAGGGGACAGGTACTCGAGGAGCTCGATGCCTGGCCCCGCGGGCGCCCGGAGCGTCGTGATCCGCAGGTGTGCGCCCGCCACGTTGTTCAGCCGCTCCTGCGCCGGTCCGTGATTGTCGCTGACACCGGCCACCCGCAGCCCGAGGAGATCGCGGTAGAAGCGAAGGCTGGCGTCCGTGTCGCGCGCCACGATGGCCGTGTGATCGATCCCGAGGAAGAGCCGGTCGGTCTCGTGCCAGCGTCGCTCACCCTTATCCGGCGGGAACTGCAAGACCTCGAGCGGGTGCCCGTCGGCGTCCTGGAAGTAGAAGGCGCGGATGCCTCCGGCCTTGGGGTTCCAGGCAGGCAGCGTCTGCGGCGCGGGCGAGATCGATACGACACGGTGCTCGCGCAACCGACGGTGGGCGCGATCCATGTCGCTGACGATGATCGCCACATGCTGGAACCAGCGGTCGTTGCTGCGCGATCCCGCGGGCATGCTCCGCCCGCGCGGCTGCAGGACCTGTGTCAGCACGAGGCGCTCGGCGCCGAGCCGCAGCCGGGCGACCCGCGCGCGCATCCCGGTCACACCGTGGAGCCGGGAGGCCTCGACGCCTGAGACCTCGGCCTCCGCGAGCTTCTCGAAGTCGAGCACGTCGCGGAAGAACGCGACCGAGCGCGCGAGGTCCGCGACCGTGAAGCCGACCTCGACCACGGCCTCGACGGCCGGGCGGACGCGCGTGGTCGAGGTAACGGCGGGAGGTCGGCCGCAGCCCGTCGCGACGAGCACGAGCGCGACGGCGAGGAGGGCGCGACGGCGCCACAGGAGAACGGTCATCTCACCCCAGCCTTGCGCGCAGGTGGTCGGCGACGCGCAGGGCGTTGGCCATGATGGTCAGCGCCGGGTTCACGGCCCCCGACGAGGGGAAGAAGCTCCCGTCGACGACGTAGAGGTTGTCGATCTCGTGAGCCTTGCAGAACACGTCGAGGGCGGAGGTGCTCGGGTCCCGCCCGAAGCGGACGGTGCCATTCTGGTGCGCGACGCCGGCGAGCGGGATCCGTTCCTTGAGGAACAGGTTGCGTGCGAAGAGTCCCTGGTGGCATTCGCCTCCGTGGAGGTCGCACTTTCGCTGTTGGCGCATGAGGGACTTGAGCTTGGCGATGAGCTGCTTGTGCCCCTCCTCGTTGTTGGGCGTGTAGGCGAGGACGATGTTGCCCTCGCTGTCGAGGGTCACGCGGTTCTCCGGATCGGGCAGGTCCTCCGAGGTGAGCCAGAAGTCGAGCGAGTGGTGCGCCATGAGGTCGAGGGTGAAGCCGGGCGCGAGCGCGGGGGCGCCGGCGCTGAGCGTGACCCCGTCGAGCTTGCCGACGAAGGAGATGTGCCCCATCGGATAGGGGAACTCCGGCGAGCCGAGATAGAAGTCGTTCACCGAGAGCGACTTCTGGAAGATGGTCGGGTTAGGGCACTTGGAGACGGCCATCAACACCGAGTTGAGGTGACCCATGTAGTGGCGGCCCACGACGCCCGACCCGTTGGCGAGGCCCTGCGGGTGGCGGTCGCTCGCCGAGCGCAAGAGCAGCGCCGCCGAGTTGATCGCGCCCGCGGCGAGGACCACCACGTCGGCGGAGTACGCCTCGCGCCCTTCGCCGCGTCTGATGATGAGCCGGGTGATCTCGCGGCCGGAGGAGCTGGTCTCGAGCTTCTCCACGCAGGCGTCCGTGAGCAGGGTGACGTCGGGGTGCTCGAGGGCGGGATCGATCGCGATGACCTGTGCGTCCGACTTGGCGTGCACGAGGCACGGAAAGCCGTCACAGGTGTTGCAGCGGATGCAGCGGCTCCGGTGGAGCCGCGACTCGTCGAGCATGATGCCGAGCGGGGTGTGAAATGGGCGAACGCCGCAAGCGGCGAAGTCCTCGGCGAGCTGCTGCAGGCGCGGCTCGTGGCTCACAGCGGGGAAAGGGTACGGAGCGCTGGAGGGTGGCTCGGTGGGGTCCTCGCCGCGCTGGCCGTGCACCTGGTAGAGCTGCTCGGCGAGGGTGTAGTAGGGCTCGAGCTCGTCGTAGCCGATCGGCCACGCGGGCGAGATCCCGCCGTGGTGCTTGAGCTCGCCGAAGTCTTCCTGCCGCAGGCGGAAGAGCGCGGCGCCGTAGAGCTTGGTGTTGCCGCCGACCCAGTAGTTCGTGTGCGGGTGGAGCGGCTTGCCCTTCGTGTCGCGCCACGTCTCCTTCGTCTGGTACCTGCCCTCGACGTTGACCTGCCCCGGGTCCCAGTTGTCCTTCTCGCGCGGCAGGTACCCGCCGCGCTCGAGCACCAGGATCCTCTTTCCCGTCGGGGCGAGGGCATGGGCCAGCGTGCCGCCACCGGCACCGCTCCCCACGATGATCACGTCATAGCGGTCGGACATCTTGCCCCTCCCGCTACCCCGGCATCCCCGGATCGCTGGCCCAGCTGCAGCGGAAGATGCAGCGCTGGCTGTTGTGATGGTGCAGCTTCGCGCAGAGGACACCCCGCCCGCCACGCAGGAACTGGTAGAGTTCTGCGGCGAGCAGCATCCCCAGCGGCGGCGCCGTGAAGTAGACCCAGATCGCATCCCAGCGCCACGCGGACACGGCGGAAGCGATGGTCCGGGCCGGGTTGATGCTCATCCCCGAGAGCGGGGCCTCGAAGGTGATGTAGAGCAGCAGCAACGCGCCGACCGCAAGGCCGGTGTAGCGCGCCGCGACCCTGATATTGGTCAGGGTGAGCACGGTCGCCATCAGCACGAAAGACATCGCCGCTTCGGCGACGAAAGCCGGCCACGGGCCGCCGGGGCCGGGCACCGTCGCCACGTGGCTGACGTGGGGATCGGCCAGGGCCGGCCCGAGGGCCGCGCCGAGGAGCAGCAGCCCCAGAAGCCCGCCGATGAACTGCGCGAGCACGTAGAACAGCGCGTCCCAGAGGGCGACCTTCCCCAGCCGCAGGAAGGTCAGGGTCAGCGCGGGGTTGAAGTGAGCGCCCGAGCGCTTGCCCCAGGGCGAGTAGACCAGGGCCATGGCGGTCGCGGCCATGCCGGTCCCCATCAGCGCCCGCCGCAGTAGCGCGCTGCCGACCACCTGCCGCACCGGCGAGGCTGGATGCTCGAGCAAGGTGGCCAGGCCACCGGCGGCAATCATGAACCCGCCAAGGCCGGCCGCCTCGATCAGGTACTCCGGCCAGTGCTGGCAGGCAGCGGAGGCCATCACTCAGGCACCCGCCCCGCCCGGATGGATCTCGACGACGATCTTGATCGCGTCCTTCGACTCTGTGAGCAGGCGGATCATCTCCTCGTGGCGCTCGAGCCCTTGCACGCGGTGGGTGAGCAGCCGCGCGAGCCAGCCCGGCCACAGCGCCTCGGCCATCGCCAGGTCGGAGACCCCTTGCTCGAAGTCGGCACGGCTGGCGTTGACGCTGCCCACCACGATCTTGTTCCCGAGGACGAATCCCTGGAGAATGTGGTCGGCGTGGACGGCGTCCGCCTGGCGGTCACCGGCCGCGATCCCCGTCAGCACCAGCACACCGTTCTTTCCCAGCCGCTCCATGCCCTCGAAGACGAGGGGGCTGAAGCCGGTGGCCTCGACGATCAGGTCGACGTTGCCGAGCGCCAGGGCGGCCTGCTTCAGGCTCTGCTCTTTGGCGCTGACGTACCTCGCGCCGACCGCCTCGACCATGCCGGCGTTGGGGGTCGATCGCGGGCTGCGGGCGAAGGTGACCACCTCGAGCCCGCGGACACGCAGCGCCATGGTGGCCAGCAGGCCCAGGGTGCCGGCGCCGAGGACGATCGCGCGGCGTGGCCGCCAGACCCCGAGCCGCTCCTGGATCTTGTAGGCCTGGCGGATGGCCTTCTCGACCACCGACGTCGGCTCGAGCAGCACGCCGACGCGCTCCAGGGTCGGCGGCACCTTGACGGCGAAGTCCACGTGATCGGCCACGCGCTCCGTGAGGTAGCCGTGGAGCCGGGAGATGCCGCGCTCGAAGTACGTCTCGTCGGTGGTCATGTCCTGCAGGCCCATGCGGTCGTAGATCGACGTGCCCGGCCGGCGCACGGTGAACACGACGTAGTCGCCGGGCGCGATCTCGGTCACGGCCGGCCCCACCGCCTCGACCTGACAGAAGCTCTCGTGGCCGAGGACCAGGAACTCCGATCCCCGCGGCGCCTCGCCATACTCACCGTCGTTGATCTCCCGGTCGGTCGCATCGACGCCCACCCGCAGCACGCGGGCCAGGACCCCACGCCCGTCCTCGATCTGTTCGATACGAGGCTCGGGCAGCTCCGCCAGATGGATGCTTCCGGGTTGCCCCGGATGGACCGCAATCGCCTTCATCTCAGCCCTCGCTCTCTTTCGGGTTACCCGGCGCAACAGGAAAGCTTCGCCACGTCCTTGTTGAAGCTCTGCGCGGCGAGCTTGATGGCCTCGGCCGCCGTCAGGTACGGATGGAACGTAGAACGGCGTCAGTAGATATTGCTCGTCGATCTTCCGCATCAACTCCAAGTTCAGCTCACTCTCGCCGATGGGCTCGTGGTACAGACCGCTGCGGCCGCTGCCCGCCAGCTGGCATTGACGCCAGATGCTCAACTCGACGCAGCGCATCTATCCACCGCCGACGTTGCTCAAGCGGAGCAGCCAGACTTTTTTTGGTCCATTGAAGCTCCACCTGGAGTCGGGGAGGTCTCGATCCCCTGGATCGCATCCACCGCCACCTTCGCCTTGAATGCTGGGCTGTGCTTTTTTCGGATTCGTTTTCTTGCCACGAGCATGCCTTCGACTTCCTCTCCGTCTCCTACCGCTCCCTACCTGCGCCTACCTCGGCTCCTACCTTGACCCGTGGTCCGAAAATTGGGGTCCACCTATCCTTACACCTGGCGGCCGCGCGCCATCGCCAAGGACCTGTCGCTGGGAAAGAAGATCGGGAGCAACTGACGCGGCCCGTCCTCCATCAGCGTGATGCGGGCGAAGTCGACGAGGATTCGGGTCAAGCCTGCTCGAGGCCAGCGCGCGAACATCCCACGGACCGCGGGAGCGCCAAGGCCGTGCCGGCGCAGGCCCAACGAGTGCTCGACCTGCACCGACCGGCGCAGCATCTCGGCCTGGGGAGTCAGGCCGGCGACGGGGAGCAGGGCATGGTTGAAGAGCATCATCTCCTCCACGACGCGCCGTCGCTCGGGCGAAAGGCCCCAATCGTCGATCATGGACGAGATGAAGCTGAGCCCGCGATGCGGGTACGCGGGCTCGCCGCCCAGCTTCACCATCAGGCCGATGTCGTGCACCCAGCAGACGGCGCGCACCAGATCTTCCTCGAGAGGCACTCGGTTGTGACGTCCCAGCGCGAGGGCGAACTCGGCCAGCCGGATGCAGTGGTTATCCAGCGCGACGCCGCCGTAGGGTGTCGTGTTGCGATAGAGCCGTTCAGCCTGTTCCTGGTACATCGCGGGAGCCTCTTTGCGGCTGGAATCACTCAGCTCAGCGGATAACCCTACCACGGGCAGATAGGACTCGTCGCCTGGGTTGTTCAGCCCAGCTTCCTGGACAGCGCGAAGCGCTCCCGGCCAACGCCTTCGACGGGCGAGAAGACGTTCGTCATCACCGAGTAGGGGTGGATTCCGGTGCGGAAGCTCAGCATCTGGTTGAGCTTGAGCATGTCGACCTGGAAGGCGCGGGGCACGTCGCCCTGGTCGTCCTTGATCCACGTGCGCCGGTCCATAGGCTCGGCGACATAGACGAGCACGAGCTTACCCTGCCGCCGAAGTGCCGCGGCTTGCCGTAGCGCACGGTGGTGATGTCGTAGCTGGAGATCGTTCCTGCGCCGAGGGGATTCCGGCGCTCGGGTGACGCCCTGTACTAGTAGCAATTAGCGCCGCCGCGCCTTTCGCGCGGCCTCGAGGAGCAGGCTCGCCGCGGGCCGCTGTTTGACGGTCTCGCCCCGGTAGACGAAGGTCACCATGCCGCCTAGCGCGACGACGAAGCTCACCGGCAGGGAGATCGGCTGTGCGGGGTCGGCCACGCCCCAGGCGCGGATCACCTTCCGGTCGGGGTCGGCGAGCAGGGGAAAGGTGAGGCCGAGTCGCCTCCGGAGCGCCTGGCTATCGGTCGGAGGATCCACGCTGATCGCGACGACGGGGATCTTGGCCTGCTCGTACTTCGCACGGAGACTTTGCAGCTGCCCGAGCTGCGAACGGCAGTAGGGTCACCAGTGCCCGCGATAGAAGACCACCACTGCAGGCGTCACCCGCCAGAGGCTGGCGAGCTCGACGCGCGTGCCGTCGCACGCGGTGAGTGTCCCGCCGGGCGCTCGCGCGCCGATGGCCAGCGTGGCCTCGCGCTTCGATGGCGCGGTGCCCGCGTCGGGGCCGGAACGAGCCGCCGCCTGGCCCCCGTACCCGGCGGTCACGGCGATGGCCAGCGCGAGCACACCGACTCTTCCCTGGTCCGGCATCATGGCCCTTCTCCTTTGAGCACAAGAGAGAGCCGGCCAAGGATGCGTGCGGTCTCCGGCGCTTGGATCTCCCCGCGCGCGATCAGCGCGCTCAGCTCATGGACATCCTCGGGCAAGTCCACATCAAACCAGGGCTCGATGATCTCCACCGTCATCCCCATCTCACGCAGGCGACGATGAGTCCGCGTCATCGTGTCGGCCCCGCTCCAGGGTAGATCGGAGAGCAATCCGCTCGGACAACGACGGAGGCCCAGCAAGTAGAAACCTCCGTCGTCGGCCGGTCCGGCGCGCAGCAGGTCTCCCGCGCGCTCGACGAAGGCCGGAGCAAGGCCCGGGGTATCGGCGCCGAGCGCGATGGCGACCGGCGCCTCCTCGAGCGCACGCCGGAGCACGCGCTCCATGCGCTCCCCCAGGTCCCCCGTGCCCTGCGGCCACACCAGAGCGTCGCCGACCTCGAGCACGTCCCCGAGATCGCCGGTCGTCGCGAGGACCAGGCGAGCCGGGGCGTGACACCGCAGGGCTGACCAGCAGTCGATGAGGAAGGCGCGGGCCAGAGCCGCGGCGCTCTCGGCACCCCAGCTCGCGGCGAGCCGCGTCTTGGCCACCCCTGGCAGCAGCGGCTTGGCGAAGAGACACAGGCCGCCACGGGGAACAGGTTGTCGGATGCGCGCTCACTTGCCATTGAGCGACCAGTCGTAGTCAAGCTGCTTCACCTTCACACTGCCGCTGCGAATGGCCTCGGCGACCTGCGGGTCCGCGTAGCGCGCCACGAACGCCAGCACGCTCCCGGCGCTCTGCTCGAAGTCCTTGCGGAACCATTCGAGGATGGCGGAGAGAAAGAGGGTCTTCGCGGCCGCATCGTAGCGGTTCTTCTGCCCGTCGCGCACGAACCCGCGCGCGGCGGCGTCGAGCTGCCGTCCGAGCGCATTGCCGCGGTAGGCCTCAGCGCGCAGGGCCGGACAGCTTTTCGAGGCGCACACGATCGCGAAGTGGATGCGGGTCTCACGGAGCTCCTTGCGCAGGATCTCGTTTTCGATGTGGTTGAGCGAGACCTTCTTGCCAAGCAAGCGCTGCATGGGGATGAAGCTCTGCCGGAACCCGGCGAGCGGCAGCACGCCGATGTTGCGGATGCTCTTGAGTGGGTAGTGATCGAGGATCAGCTTGATGGTGTAGGCGTTGTAGGCGTTGATCCAGAAGGCGAGCTTCTGGGGCCGTGGCCACGAGCGGTAGTGTTCGCGGCACACCGCCGCGAGTGATGCCAGGTAGCGCCCGAGCTCGCCCGCGCCTCGCTGCTTGAGCCCCGCGTAGTCGACGATTCCCGCCCTCGTGTAGTGCGAAAGGATAGCGGTCCAGGCGACGTGGGTCTGGTCGAAGGCGTCCTTCTCGCACCCCGCGCTGCTCTCCGCGCGAACCTCCCCTGCAACGCCCAGAGCCGCCACGAGGACGAGCGCATACGCTATTCTATTCACCATCTGGTCCTCCTCTGGTGCACGATGAGCGTGGTACCGATTGGTCGCGGAGGCAAGCCGAACCTTACTCGGGCTCGCGTGACCACGAAGGTCCGGCGCGCACAGCACCGATGCGCACGTCCCGGGTCTGGGGTATCGTCCCGGAACCACCGCACCAGGGACGCCGAATGAGACGAGGCGCACGAATAGCCGCCATCATCCCAGCCCTCGACGAGGAGGCCACCATCGGCGGCGTTCTCGCCGACCTGCCGTCGTGGCTCGATCAGGTCATCGTCGTGGACAATGGATCGTCCGACCGCACCACGGAGGTGGCGCGTGCGGCCGGGGCGCAGGTGCTCGAGGAGCCGCACCGAGGCTACGGGCTGGCCTGCCAGACCGGAATCACCGCGCTCGATGAACCGGATGTGGTGCTCTTCCTCGACGCGGACCACAGCGACTACCCCGAGGAGGCTGAGCGTCTGGTCGATCCCATCCTCGACGGCGCGGATCTGGTGATCGGCTCGCGCGTCCTCGGGCAGCGCCAGCCCGGCGCGCTCACCCTCCAGGCCCGCTTCGGCAACTGGCTCGCCTGCGCCCTGATCCGCGTCATCTGGGGAGGCCGCTTCACCGACCTGGGCCCGTTCCGCGCCATCCGCTTCGGCGCGCTCCAGGGCTTGGCCATGGCCGATCATAACTATGGATGGACGGTGGAGATGCAGATCAAGGCGCTCCAGAGGCACATGTTGGTGCTCGAGGTGCCCGTCAGCTACCGCAAGCGCCCGGGCGGACGATCCAAGGTCTCGAGCACGCTTCGCGGCGTCGTTGGAGCCGGCACCAAGATCCTCGGAACCGTCTTCCTCCTGGCGTGGGATGAACGGCGCTAACGCCAGCCCCCCGTGCCCTGCGGAGGATGGCCTCGAGGAGAGAAGCCGGTGGGGCCGCAGCATGACCACCTGCCGCTGCGCCGTGCCCAGGTGCGCGTCCTGGCCGCCGGAGAAGTCGGCACCCTCGGCACCGCCAGCGCCTGGCTCCCGCTCGACCTGCCCGCACGTTACCTGTGCGCCCTCGGCGCCTACCTCACGCTGGCGCCGACGGTCTACCCCTGGTACTTGCTCCCGGTCGTCGCGCCGGGCGCGATCTTCGGAGGGCCGCTCGTCGTTGCGCTGCCCGCGCTCGTCAGCCTCTCAGACCTGGTCATCGTCAACAAGGCGCTGGGCGGCCGATGGCAGGTGCCGCACCTCGCCTGGTGGACGGAGTACGTGGGGATCTACGGCCTGCTGCTCTGGGAGTTCGCCCGCCGCCTCCACCGCCGTCGGATCGCGGACAGCACCCGCGAGGTCAGATCGCCTTCGTCTTGACCAGTTCCAGGCGGAGCACGCCGCGCGGGCAGACGTGTGCGCACACGCCGCAGCCGACGCAGCTCGCGCGCTTCACCGCCTCGCCGCGCATGGCGTAGGACCGCACGTCGATCCCCATCTCGCAGTACTTCGAGCAGTTGCCGCAGGCGATGCACAGCTCTGCCTGACTGCTGATCTGGAAGCGTCCGAACTTCTGCACCAGGCCGAGGAGCGCGGCCATCGGGCAGCCGAAGCGGCACCAGACGCGCGTGCCGAGCAGCGGGTAGACCGTAACGCCGATCAGCCCCGAGTACATCGCGCCGATCCAGAAGCCGTAGCCCTGCTGCACCTGGAAGGCAACGCGCGCGAAGGTCGGGTGCTTCGGCCCCATCCCCCAGTTGATCAGCACCAGCGCGGTGCTGATCAGGGCGAGCGCGAGGACGGTGTGGATCGTGATCGCCTCGAACCGCCAGCTCCAGCGCGTCTTCGAGGAGAGGTGCCGAAAAGGATCGCCCGCGGTGTTGGCCAGCCCGCCGCAGCCGCAGACCCAGGAGCAGTACCAGCGCTTGCCGAGGAAGAAGGCCAGCAGCGGCGCCCCGAGCAGCGAGCCGAGGAAGCTGTAGAGCGCGAAGGCGAGCGGATAGCTGAAGATGGTCGACGGGTAGAAGTAGTCGATCTTCAGCGGCCAGAGGTAGCTGAAGTAGAACGACTTACCGCCGAGGAGGCGCATCCAGATCGGCAGCAGGAAGGCGAGCGCGAGCTGCACGCCCATGATCACCAGCGTCCGGCGAACCTGGTAGGTGCTGCGACGGTTGCGCGCAATGTAGACCGACCCGCCGACGAGGATCGCCACGGTGTAGAGGATGCCGTAGAGGGTCCACTTGTCGGCACCCGCCCAGAGTCGCTTGGCCAGTGGATCGAAGACGTTACTGAAGTAGAGCGCGACGTAGAACCCGAGGAGGACGAGCGCCAGGAGGTAGGCCGGCCAGCCGCGGTTACGCATGGACCACCCCGGCGAAGCGGTCCTTGCGAAACTCCTCGTTGAAGACGGCGTCGGCGAGGTGCGCCAACACCCACTTCAGCGATCGGCGCTCCTCGATCCAGCGGATCAGCGTGGCGGCACGCCAGCGCGAGCCGAGCATGCTGAAGCCAAGCACCGGGCCACCGCCGGCGAAGTGGACAATGCGGATCGAGTCACGCGCACCAGGCGCCCGGTGGAACCACTCCTCGAGGGGCAGCTCGGCCGGGAGCCGCCGGTTTGAACCGTCGCGATGCTCGGCGGGAAGCCGGGCCGCCGGGACGTCGAAGGGGACGTTTCGCATCCAGCCGACCGCGCAGTAGTCGAGGAACAGGTACTGCGCGCTGTTGTAGGGCACTCCGCGATCGTAGTGGACCTCGTCGCCGGCCATCGCCCGGCCGGCAGCCTGCCCCTGCAGCAGTCCGGTGTACCAGAGCTGCTCGACGGCGTTTCGCGCCGGGCGGACGATCTCGGCGCAGTCGCCGGCGGCCCAGATATCCGGCGCGCTGGTGCGCAGCGCCTCATCGACCACGACCCCGCGCCCCACCTTGAGCCCGGCCTGGCGCGCGAGCTCGATGTTGGCGTGAACACCCACGGCGATGCCCACCAGCTCGCAGGGCAGGCGCTGCCCTTTCTTTGTCACGAGCTCTCTGACCCGGCCGTCGGCCCCGGCGACCATCTCGGCCGTCTCGTCCTCGAGGATCAGGTTGACCCCCGCGTCGCGCAGCTGCTCGTGGACGATCTCCGCCTCCTCCTTGCTCAGCACGAGGTTCCAGTACCAGGGCTCGCGGACCAGGTAGGTCACGGGCCGGTGCTCGTGGAGCATCATCTCGACGAGCTCGATCCCGATCAGCCCTCCGCCCACCACCACCGCGCGCTGCAGGCGCTGCCGCACGGCCTCGAGCCGATCGACGTCGGACATGCTGACCATGGTGCAGATCCCGTCGAGGTCCTGACCCGGCCAGCCGAACTTGTTCGGCTGCGCACCGGTGGCGAGGAGCAGCCTGTCGTAAGGGAGGCGCTTCCCACGCTCCAGCGTGAGCTTCCGCCCGGAGACGTCGATCGCCGTCACCCGGTCGCGCACGAGCTCGAGCCGCTGCTGCTCCCAGTGCCACCGCTCGTAGGGCTCGACGTCGCGGCGGCCGAGCTGCTTCATGTAGATCCACATCAGCGCCGTGCGCGAGTAGAAGTAGTCCGTCTCCTCGCCGATCAGGATGATCTCCGCGGCGTCGTCACGCTCGCGGAGGGTCTGAGCCGCCGTCACTCCCGTGATGCCGTTCCCGACGACGACGTACCTCATCTGGTCCTCTCCTCGGCTCCGTCGCTCACGCGCCCCCCGTACCCTCGAGGCCGTGAGGAAAGCGTAGTGTAGCATCATCGACCAACTTGTCCACCCGCGGCCATGCCTCGGATCTCCTTGTGTCGAGGACCGTCTATGCTAGACTGACCAGCCAACGTGGAACGCGCCCCTGTCGTCCGACGGTCCAGGCCCGGACCTGCCCGTGTCCGACCTCCTCTCGACAAACGACGTGATGACGCACGACACGGCGACGCACGACGCGGCGACGCACGACACGGCGACGCACGACACGGCGACGCACGACGCGGCGACGCACGACGCGGCGACGCACGACGCGGCGACACATGACACGGCGACGCACGACGTATTGACCATGGACACCGTGGGAGACGCCCGATCAGTGACTCTGGACGGCGGCTGCGGCTGCGTCCTCGGTGATGCGCCCCGGCTGCCCATGGCTCCCGTCGGTCTGCTCGTGCTCTGCCTGCTCTGCGTCCTGTCGAGGCGTGCCCATCAGGGCGAGAAGATCCGCAGGTAGTCGACGTCGATCTTGGCCCCGGCGGTCACGTCCTCGATCTACCTGCGCTGGACGGTCAAGCGCTGGGCGCTCGGCGGGTAGGGCGGCGAGATCGCATCACGCGATCTTGTACTTCTCCAGCTTGTAGTACAGCGCGCTGGTCTTGATCCCCAAAAGGCGCGCGGTCTCGGTCTTCACTCCGTCGGCCTTGTGGAACGCCTTGAGGATCAGCTGGCGTTCGAGGTCCTCGAGGATCTCGGGCAGGGACATCTCGCCCCTGGGCAGGGCCAGGCTGCCCTCCTCGGCGCCGCCCCGCAGAAACTCCGGCAGCGCCGAGAGCGTGATGTGGTCCGTCTCGGCGAAGACCAGCGACTGCTCGATCACGTTCTCCAGCTCGCGCACGTTGCCCGGCCAGTGGTAGCTCATCAGCCGGCCCAGGGCGTCGTCCGCGATACGGGTCGCCTGCTGGTTGGTGCGCGGCGCGAGCTTGACGATGAAGTGGCTCACCAGCGCCGGGATGTCGTCGCGGCGGTCGCGCAGCGGCGGAAGCTGGATCGGGACGATGTGCAGCCGGTAGTACAGATCCTCGCGGAACCGCCCCTCCGCCACCTCCGTCTTGAGGTCCTTGTTCGTGGCGCTGATCACGCGCACGTTGACCTGGATCGTCGCCTCGCCCCCCACGCGCTCGAACTCCTTCTCCTGCAGCACCCTGAGCAGCTTGAGCTGCAGCGCGGGCGAGACGTCGCCGATCTCGTCGAGGAACAGCGTCCCGCCGTCGGCCAGCTCGAAGCGGCCCAGCTTGCGCCGGATGGCCCCGGTGAAGGAGCCCTTCTCGTGGCCGAACAGCTCGCTCTCCAGCAGCGTCTCGGGCAGCGCCCCGCAGTTGACCTTGATGAACGGCCCGTTGGCGCAGCGGCTCTTGGTGTGGATCGCGCGGGCCACGAGCTCCTTGCCCGTGCCGCTCTCACCGGCGACGAACACCGACGAGTCGGTGGGCGCCACCTTGTCCATGATGTGGAACACGGCCTGCATGCAGGGCGCGGAGCCCACCAGCTCGGAGTACCGGCCGCCGCTCTCGCCGCGCAGGTACTCGTTCTCGCCCTCCAGCCGGTGGCGTGCCTTGCGCGCGGCGGCGAGCTCCAGGGCGCGCTCCACCTTCAGCCGCACCACCTCCGGGGCGAAGGGCTTCTGCAGGAAGTCGAAGGCGCCGATCTTCATCGCCTCCACCGCGGTCTCCACCGTGCCGAAGGCGGTGATGATCATCGCCGGGCAGTCCGGTTCGGTCTCCATGATCGAGCGCAGCACATGGACCCCGTCGATCCCCTCCATCTTCAGGTCGGTGATCACGAAGCTCACGTCGTGCTTCTTGAACAGCTGGAGCCCCTCCGCGCCGGAGGCGGCGATCAGCGCGGTGTGCCCCATCTTGCGCACCACCTGCTGCAGTCCGATGCGGATCGTTTCGTTGTCGTCGATGATCAGGATCGTTGGCATGGCTATTCGGTTTCCTCAGCTTTCTGTGCAGCACGCAGGGTAACCCGGAAGGTCGACTCCTGGCCAGGCTCGCTGGTCAGCTCCAGCGCGCCGTCGTGCTCCTCCACAATCTTCTTCACGAACGCCAGGCCGAGGCCGGTGCCCTGCTCGCGGGTGGTGAAGAAGCGCTTGAAGATCTGCTGCTGGACATCGGGGGTGATGCCGCCGCCGCTGTCCGCCACCTCGCAGAACACCGTCTCACCGTCAGGGTCCGGGCTGCAGCGCAGCACGACCTCCCCCTGGACGTCGCGCGCGGTGGCCTGGATCGCGTTGCGCACCAGGTTGATCTTCGGCGAGAAAGCAGGCGACCTACGGGACAGCTCGCTGCGTGTGCCGCCCGGGGTGCAGGGCATCGTGATCAGCGCGCGAGTGTTCGCGCACAAGGGCACGGAGCAGGACGAGCGCAGGTACGCCGCAGGACTGGATCATGCGCTCATTGTCCGAGGTAGACGGGGGAGGTCCAGGCCTGATGATACACCCCGCCAACTACCTTCGAGACTCTAGCGTAAACAAAATGCCGGCCCTGAGACAAGCTGATGAGGGTGCTCGCCGCATCCTGGTTGACCGTCGTGGTACGACAACCATCCACGAGCAGCTCGATGCGGGATGATCCGGAGGGCGCGAGGACCCGGACCTGGGCCTTGCCGTCGTGCGGGCCCTGGTCCCCCATCAGCAGCACCCGGCCGCCGGTCTCGACCGAGAGGAGTACGGGCATCCGCGTGCCCGATGGAGAGGTCGTGGCCGCAATCGTGTGCCGCTTCACGAGGCCGGTCCAGAGGTCGTTCCGCGTCTTCTGCGGCGCCACGATGCCGGTCACGCCGCCCCGGTAGGGCATCTCGCCCCCAGCGCTCGGGTGGTCGAATACCGCCGGCATGCCCCAGTGGTTGTCCGTGCCGCCCAGGAAACTGAGGAGGTAAGCCGCATTCCCCCCCTTGACCCACTTCTCGTAGAGCACGGTGCGGAGCGTGAGGGCCTGATCGTTTCGCGAAGGATCGTAGTCGAAGGGCTGGTCGTCCGCGCAGCTCTGACCCGAGGGTGGTGGGCCCTCGGCGCTTCCCCACTTGGAGTAGATCTCCACGTTGCAGGTAAACGCGGCATCCATCGCGTTCCAATCCGTGCGGTGGTCATGCGCGCCGCCCTCTCCCCCCATCGCTGGCGTGTGGATGCCGGTCAGCGCAGTGCCCTCGCAGCTCGAACAGCCCGAAGCGGGCCGGTAGGGGGCGAGGGCGGAGAAGAGATCGTAGGCCGTGGCCTTGACGAACCCCGCAGCCGTCTTTCCCCCCGCGCCGTAGCGGTCCTGCGGCAGATCCTGCGGTGCGATGGACTTGAAGAGCACGTTCTTGTGGCCGTAGCCGACCGTCGATCCGCCGAGCATCGAGCAGGCCAGGGTTCCCTGGTTGCCATCTGCGCAGCCGTGGGTGTTCGTGTACTCCCAGCCAGCGAAGACGATGATTCCCTTCCCGTCACTGAAGTTCTCGTCGTTGTAGGCGCCGATAGTCTCGAGGACGCTCCTCCACGGGGTGTACCCTTTCAGTCGATGGGCAGCCGGCATCGCCAGGGTGTTGGTAGCCTCGGCGTGGTCCGATAACCCCACGAAGTCCAGTTTCTGGACGTCTCGAGCGTAGACGATCGCCTCATCGGGGGCCTTGATCTTCACACCGTCGACAGCCGCGAAGCCCACCGCGTCCAGTGAGAGGCTGGTGTGGCTATGAATCTCGCCGAAGCGCACGCTCTCCAACCCGATTCCCAGGCGGGAACGGAAATGAAGGGCCACCGTGAACCGCACCCCTCCGGAACTGGGGAGGCGCGAATCCGCCTCATCAGATGCCGTCACTTCAGGGTCCTCATTGGTGCCACAGTTGAAGTTCGTGGCAAGAAGAACCAGCAAGAGGCTGACCAGGGGCCAGCGCGTTGACAGGACCGACATCCAGATCGATGGCCTATTCATGTGTGGATCCTCCTCGAGTTCGACGATCCTGACTTGCAGCAATTGTGCCAGGCCCCAAGCGGTGACGGCGCTGGCACCGCGTCTGAACGTCTGTGTGCCGAGGTTCTGCCGTTTCGAGTTACCACGTCAGGCCTTTCGCCGTTCCCACGCCGCCGACCGGTCTCAGTGGCTGGGGTAGCGCGCCCGCGATGCCGAGCGTGTTCTCGCGCCACATGCAGTGGGCCATCGAGCTGGCCGTGGAGGCGAAGCCGACGTGGACGTTGCCGGCGCGGTCGACCCGTCCGCTGGTCTCCGCGACGTCGTGCAGGCTCAACGGCGTCCCGACCAGGTTCCCCTCGTGGTCGAGGACCGCCATCACGGAGGCCATCGGCCAGACCGTGAGCTGCGACAGCGACGGCACGCGGTAGCCAAGCGTGAAGGGCACGATGAGCCGGCCGGGCGACGACATCAGCGTTCCGGCCACAAGCGAGACCCGCTCGAGGGGGCCGTGCTTGGGGACCCGCTGTTCGGCGAGGACAGCGTAGGTCTTCTGCCACCGGAGCTTGCCCGTCACCGAGTCGAGCGCGGTGATGGTTCGGTCGCCCGCCACGATGAGGGGCAGAGACGCGCCGTTGACCGTGCGGTGCGGCGCGGAGACCGAGCCGTACATCGAGCCGACCAAGGTCTTCCAGCGCAGCGTCCCGCTGCGCGTGTCGAAAGCGTGGAGGTAGCCCTTGTTGTTACCGACGAAGATGGAGCAACCGTCGGCGGAGAGCGTGGGACTCGTCGCCGAGCCCTTGCCGGAGAGCATCATGCCGGCGAACCCGACGCTCTTCACGAGGCTCGTCTTTCCAGTGGCCGCATCGTGGCGCGCCTCCACGCGGAAGAGCTTGACGTGGTGGTCTCCCCCCGCGCCCGTCGCGCGGAGCACGCCGGGAACGAAGATGTGAGTGACCGACTGGGGCTGCTCGGGGAGGGGACGTACCGCCGGGGTGTTGGCCACCGGCACGCCGACGCCGACCGCGCCGGACAGCAGCCCGGAGACGAGGTTCCGGTCGATCATCGGGGCACCGGCAGCGTCGCGCCACATGCAGCGGTCGATGAGGGCCGGCCAGGAGCGGGCACTGTCTGGGTCCGGAGGATCGATGAGCCCTTCGAGCTGCAGGGTCGCCACGACGGCCCCCGTGGTCCGGTCGTGGAGCGAGACCATGCCCCCGACGCTCACGCCACCGACTTCGCCGCTCGCGGTGAAGAACGCGGTCACGAACGGCCAGCGCCGACCGGCACCGTCAGCGGGGAGCTCTTGCCGCCATCGCAGCTTCCCGGTCGGAGCGGAGGACCAGAGGTAGGCGCAGTCACTGACGTACGTGTTGCCGTCGCGATCGATGATGGCGGTGCTTCCGGCCGCGCACGCATCGAGGGGAGGCGTGGCCTGCCACCCCGCCGAGCTCCAGGCGAGCTGGCCCGTGCGGATGCTGAACGCGTGAAGGTGGGGCTCGCCCGGGCGGCCCGAGGTCTGGTAGAGCAGCCCCCGGGCATCGTCGACGGTCTGCCCGACGAGCGTGGCCGTGGACGGGAGGTGATAGACCGGAGAGCCCATGGTGAGGGGCGACTCGTCGTCCGTGAAGTCCGCGTTCCCCGGGTCCGTGTGAATCGTCGGCCAGGAGGCGTCGAGATACGGGGACCACCGCCGTGACACTGGCGCCGCGCACTGCCCGCTGTCGGTCTGGACGCCGGCGATCCCCAAAACATCCGCGTCCTCCGAGATGTCTGACTGCTCGGGGCCCGAGCACGCGGCAAGAAAGGCGGCCAAGACGATCCAGGTCCAGTAGCGTGTCATAAAGCACCCCGATCTGTGTTCGTCGACGCAGCCTGCACGAAGAGGCAGCGCTGGTTCTTGGTGATTTCGTCTTCCATTCTGTGGAGTCATCACCGCTCGTCCAGTGTGGTGGGTCACCGGCCGGGCTCCCGCTTCTTGGCACCCGGGTCTGGGGCAACGTTGTGACGCCTTGGCGCCGAGATGTACTGCGCCCGCACAAACTCAGCAGCGCCGGTTTCAACTACCGGGCCGGCGGGCAGACCCAGACCAGGGTAGCGGGCCGCCAACTGCCGCCATTCGTTGATCATCTGACCGTAGTTGAGGTCGCCCAACTGCTCCGAGAATACGCCGCATCGGCAAACGACCACGTTACCTAAGAACTTTCCAAGGCCAGACATGGGCGCTAACTGGTACGAGTAGCCTCCCTTCACCGAGACGGGGTAGAAGAAGATGGAGGTGTCATGGAGCAGGCGCCGGAAGTTGCCCGCCAGACAGCCGTCGAACTCGATCACTCCGTTGCTCGCCATCCTCGATCGCAGCGGTCTCAGGTCGTTGAGGAAGATGGGAATGTTCTTCTCGGTCAAGTACATCAGCCCCCCGCCGACACCGATTTGCATGACAAAACCTTGACCCTCCAGGTAGTTACAATGGGCCACGATGCCCAGGGTACGAATCGAGTCGCGCCCCAGCCCTTCAAGAGCAGTTTGCGCGATATCTCTCGCGGTCCGGAAAGGCAACACCGCCCGCCTTGGGGGATCCGGACAAACGGAGTGGAACCGCTCCGAGAAGCGAACCAATTCCTCCGCACCTGCCGGCGGCGGCCGGTTCTCCGGCGGGGCCTGCGGCCGGCCCTGCGGCATGTAGGCGTTGTACAGCTCTCCTTCTCGCACGAACAGGTAGTCGCGGTCTGCCATGGAGCTTTTCCGGTTTGTTCTGCACGGTTGCCAATGCACGACACGTGCCGCCCAGAATTCCGTGCGCCTCGATGTCCTCGAGCTACGGGGCCAGGGTCTGCGCCACCCGAAAGAATCCCCCCACGATGCGCAGACGGAATCGCCAGGGCTCGAATGTTATCCTCGGCAATCGCAGGCACCTGAAGGGGCGAACATTCGGCACCTCCACCCAGACGAACCGCACCGTACGTGCCAAAGCCCGCCCATCGAGAGCCCAAGGACGCGGTGGTCTTCGGTTTGACCGGCGGCAGCTCGGTTGTCGAGGTATTGCCTCGAGGCAATAGGCGGTTGTCCCGGATTGATGGTTAGCAAGAGCGCGCTCGGACCATCCTTTGCCGAGGATCTCGCAAGCATTGGCCGCGGTCGTAGCTGTTGGTCATCTTGAGCGGTGTCGTCGATTTCGCCTGGGAGGCATGGGGTGGGGCATCGACGAGGGTCTGGGGTACGCAAGAAGGGACGGCATTCGCTACGCCCACCGACGTCGGAGCCGTGCCCCTGCGGTGGACCCCGTTGTCTGGACCAGGGGCTCAAGTATGATGGGGGCCTCGGCGGAGACGGAATCGGAGGTCCCACGTGGCTCGGAGAAGCAGAGCTGCGCCGGTCGTGGATTGAACCGTGTGCCGACCTGAGCATTCGGAGACAGTGCGAACTCTACGGGCTCCATCGCAGCACCTTCTACTACGAGCCCGTCGGTGAGAGTGAGCTGTAGCCGCCCGCGCTCGTCTTCAGCGTGATGCTCGGGCTCGGTTGCCGTGAGAGAGTGGCCAGGGGCGCTGCCCCCGGACCCCTGGCGTTTGTTACCCACCCGGATGATGGCAGCGACGGACGGAGCGGGGCCGGCAGGGAGCATCCGGTATGGGTTCCGGGTCGCTCGCCAGCGTTGCCGGGCGTTGTGGTCACGGCACGGATCTTCAGAAGAGCCACGCCCACCTGAATTCTCGTGGGCTCGCCTCACGGATGAAGCGCCACCCGCCCACCAGGCTGTGCCTGAACAGGAAGTACCGCACCGGGGCGCGGTCGTCGGGCGGCGGCTTGCCGTCCACCTCGATGCGGGCCCGGACGAAGACCTTGTCCCCCGCTCCCCTTCTGGCCTCCACGTCGGTGAACCGGATGCTGTCGAGGCCCTTCACCGTGTCCACGTGGTCCTGGATGGTGCGTGGGTCGCGGGTGCCGATGGCCTGCTTGAGACCGCCCAGTTCGTGATGCGCGTATTCACCCATGAGCTGCACTCTCACCGACTTCATCAGGGCTGGGTTGGCTCCGACACGGGCAGAGTGGTACCGGTATCCAGCATAGCCAATGACAACCGCCAGCGCGACCAGGGCGTGCCATCCCTTGACGGTGAATCCGCCCGCGTATCTCTCGGTCATTGGAGCACGCCTCCCCAGGTCCCCTGTGGCAGTCAAGCTTGCATCACGGTGGCCCAGATGTCGAGATGTTCGGATACTCGACTCGAGAAGCCGGCGTGCACCTGGGCCTCAAGAGGCCGCCCCAATCGGCCGTACTCCTGGCGACTATCCTGACACCGGGGGCGGCCGCAGCAGAGCGCCCACGTCGATCCCGAGCACTGCGCCCATTGCTCGAACACGGACTGCGTGATGTACTACCTGAACGACACGGCTGCTGGCACCCGAGCTGCGTGTGAAGGAGAGCAGCAGCATGCTGAGGCGATCCTTGGTCAGCCCCAGGGTGAGGTCCAACGGGTGAAAGCCGCGGCGGTCCTCCTTCGCATCCTGCCCCATGTAGGTTCGCCAGTACCGGACCAGGCCGAACCAGCACTCCAGGTTGCGGGCCTTGGCCTCCAGCTTCCGGAAGCGCCGACCACCTCGTCGCATTCGGTCCGGAGTCCGCTGGTCCTCCCTTTGCCCGGCTGCGGCGGGTCCGACCGAGGGCGAAGACCATCGGGATCAACGCCAACTCGAACGCCTTGAAGGGCCGCCCCTGCTGCTGGCCATCCTCGCGGGGGTCCAGAGCGAAGGCCATCAGCTGATTGGCCCTCGATGGCCCGCAGGATTGACATCTTCTCCTCCTCGGCCAGCCGGGCCCGCAGCGGCTTGCCGCCGGTGGCCATCGGCGCCGCCGGGGGCGACTGGGGTCGATGGACAAGGACTTCGTCCGCAACGTCGAGCTCTACTCCAAGTGGGGCTCCAGCGAGGGGCCGCCGCCGCCGAACGCATCGTGCCAGCAGGACGACTCGGCGTCGCTGCTGGACTACGAGAGCGACGAGCACGACGAGACCAAGACCCTGCGCGTGCTGCTCCACGACAGGTGGATCGAGCAGGGAGACGCGCGCTTCTGCCTGAGCTTCGTCGGTGGCACGGACAACCACATGGGACAGCCCGGTAACGACCAGGAGAAGAGCTGCACCAACTCCGACACGGTCATGGAGTACCGGGGAAGCGTGACCGGCATCGCCGCGCCGTCGATCAGCCGGGCGAGCCTCTGGTCGGGGCTGTGGAACCGCCACACCCTGCTCGCGACGACGGGCCCGACGCGCCTCCCCCTGCTGGTCGCGGCGGAGACCGGGGGCAAGCACGCGCTGATGGGGGAGCTGGCGCAGCACGCCGGCTCCGCGCGCCTGATAGCCCTGACCGACCCGGGCGCGGACGAGCTCGAGGTGATCCTCGACGGCTGTTTGCACCAGACGGTCAAGGGATCCGCGCTGGACCTCGACATCCCGCTGTCATCCGGACGGCACTACGTCTATGTCCGCGCCACCAGGCAGGACGCTGGCGGGCTGCGCTCCCAGTCGTGGTCCAGCCCGGTCTACCTGGCCGGGTAGTCTCTCGTGGCCTGACGGTTGTCGCTACCGTTCCGGTAACTGTGACCAAGACGGCGGGGATTCTCGTGTAGCGTTTCCTCAGTGACGGCAACCACCGTCGAGAGGAACGAACCATGGAGAATGAACTGCCGAGGCTGAAGGCGGCGTTCGAGGAGTAGCGGACCAAGAAGCGCTACGCGCGGGAGGCGGTCCCAGCGGGTCTGCTGAAGCGAGCGCGTGCCGCTGTTTGGCCCAGTGATGGCGCGGGTCGCGGCGGACGTGCTCGACGGCGGGGCCTGGGGCCGATATCGTCGAGTCGATCGGAAGGGGAGAACTCGACCGGCTCCTTGGAGCTTTAGGCGGCCGGTGAGGGATTCGCAGCTGACACCATGAGGAAAGAGCTATGAAAAATGTGCTGATTGGGGTGACCATCGCCATCGTCGTCATCGCGCTCATCGTCTTCATCTACATCAAGATGAAGGCCGTCACCGAGCGCGCGGCCACCATCTCGGAAGACGTCATCGCGCGCTACGTCGGCCTGCTGCAGAGCGGGAGGTACGAGGAGGCGTACGACACCTGTCTGAGCGAGAACTTCAGGAAAAAGACCTCCAAAGCCCAGTTTGTGACTGCCCACAAGGCACGGGTGGACAAGTTCGGTGCGCTCCAGGGCTGGAAAGAGACGGACTACCAGCATGAGGCCAACCTCTTCACAAGCGAGTCGTTGATCGGCATCAACGGCATCTTGAGCTACGCGAACCGTGAAGTGTTCGTCCTCTACAAGGTCGACTCGGCCATCCAGCCCTACCTGATCATGGAAATCGCGGGCAGCATTGGCACCAGCACGTCGCTGTCCCAGGGGAGCTGGTAGCGCGGACTCGCCACACGCGGCTCGGACGCTCTGGACGATTTGACGAGAAATCCGCAACACCGCCCCTCCAAAGCGCCAGTGGCGAGGGCTATCCGAAGTACGTCGAGAACGAGTTGCGCCGCTTTGTCGCGTGCGGTTCCGCCAAACTGGGCTTCGCGCGCTGTCGATCCGGCCAATCTGGCACCACAAGCAGATCTGCGCTCTTTCGGGCAACACCACCGACGTGACCACGGTCGAGCGGGTGAAGGCTGACTTGAAGGGCTGGAAACTGGGGCGCTGCATCTTCGTCGGTGACGCGGGGATGAACTCGGAAGAGAATCGGCGCACGCTCGCACTGGGAGGGGGCAAGTACATCCTCGCCGCGAAGATGCGCGGCGGTGACGAAGTGACCAAGAAGGTGATGACGCGCGCGGGCCGCTACCAGGTCGTGCGCGACAACCTTCGTGTCAAGGAGGTCCTCGTCGGCGACGGCGAGCGCCGGCAGCGCTACGTGGTCTGCCACAACCCCGAGGAAGCTGAGCGACAGCGTCATCACCGCAAGAAGCTTCTGCAGCTGTTGGAGGCAGAGCTCGCCACACTGAAACCGCCCGCGCCTGGCAAGGACCACTCCAAGCGCACCTGTGCGCTTCTCACCAGCGAACGATTCGGACGCTACCTCCGCAAGCTGAAGGGCGGAGCGCTGCGTATCGATTACGCGGCCGTCCGGGAGGCAGCGCGCTTCACGTCTTCCCTACGGCGTCAATCCTCGGTTGAATTCGGCCAACCTGTTGTAATGGCGTGACATTACGTGTGGGCTGACGGGCCTCGCGCAGTCGTAATCCTGTCAACGCGGAAGTAGACCTCGACGGAGGACCAGCTCGGGGAAGGGGTAGAACAGGTAGAACAGCGGCAGAGTTGTCATAAGTACGACACTGTGGCATTGTTGGTCGTAATTATGACATCATTGCCCGACGCACAGACAAGGGCCCTGAAGCGACTGTTCCAACGCAAGCCGGTTGCGCGGTTGACGGAGCTACGGCGTGTGCTGGGATCATCTGGTAGGACTGTCCTGCGTGCCCTGCACAGAACCGGGTATGTGACCAGCTACAGCCACGCGGGCAAGTACTACACGCTCGAGGGCATCCCAACTTTCAACGAGCGCGGATTGTGGTTCCACGGCGCGACGCGCTTTTCAAAGCACGGCACGCTGCGCAAGACGGTCGTGGTGCTCGTCACCGAGGCCCCAGCGGGATACACGCACGAAGAGCTGGCGATCATCCTGGGGCTACGGGTGCACGACACGCTGCGGAGTCTGGTCGAAGACAACCAGATCGGCCGGGTGCGCGTCGACGTGGTCTATGTCTACGTGGCGGCCGATCCAGCCATCGCTTCCGCCCAGTTGTCCCGGCGCGAGACGCCGGTCCCGACGGCAGTACCGGCAATCGAGCCGCAGACCACTGCGGTAGACGCGGGCCCCTCCCCAGAGCTGGATCTGGCCCGCGTCGTCGACGTACTGCTCGCCGTGATCCACGCCCCCAAGGATGACGCGCGCACCGTCGCCGCACGTCTGCGTGCCTCTGGCGTCGTGGTCGCCGACGAGCAGGTAGCAGCGGTCTTCGTGCGGTACGGCCTGCCGGGAAAAAAAACGGCGCACTCCCGCTCGCGACGCTCGCGGCGCTGAGGCAGCACCTCCACACGCTGGAGCAGCAGCGGAGCCAACAGCTGCGCAGCAGCTCGGGCCTGCTGGTGCGGACGGCCGAGCCGTCGCCCGATGGCTGTCCCCGCTGTGGCGCCCCGATGGGGGTCCGCAAGACCGTGCGGCGGACCGGGCACACGCTGGCTCACGGCACCTTCGAGGCCTGCGAGACCATCTACATCTGCTCGGCTGGCTGCACTATCGGGGTGGCGCCGTCGCCAACCCAGCAGCGCACCCGGCCAACAACCGTGCAGGCGCTGACCCAGCGCTCGGAGCTTCTGGCGGGCCTACTCCTGCCTCGTCGCACCGTCGGCTACGACGTCCTGGTCCATGTCGGCCTTCAGCGCTATGTCCACCGCCTCCAGCGCGAGCAGATCCGCGACAGCCTCGACAAGCAATACGGGATCTCGCTGTCCACCGGCGAGATCAGCACCCTGACGCACGACTTCCTGGTCTACCTGGAGGCGCTGCACGAGCGGCAGGCTCCGAGGCTGTGTGAGGTCTTGGTGCGCGATGGTGGCTACCCGTTGCACATCGATGCGACGGGGGAGTCGGGGCGCGGCACGCTGCTGGTCGCCCTGGCCGGTTGGCGCGGTTGGGTCCTGGGGTCGTGGAAGCTGGACACCGAGCGCGCCGATGCGATCCTGCCCCGCCTCCGCTCGACGGTCGCGCGCTTCGGTGCTCCGTGCGCCGTCATGCGCGATCTTGGCCGCGCCGTGCTCGAGGCGGCCGGCGCATTGGTCGAGACGTTGGGCGCCGACATCCCGGTGCTGGGCTGCCACTTCCACTTCCTGCGTGACGTCGGAAAGGACCTACTTGCGCCGAATCGCACGACAAGCTCCGCAACCTCTTTCGGCGCTGCAAGATCCGCCCCGGCCTGCGCGCCATCGCCCACGACATCAACCGCCAGCTGGGTCCGGGCATCGAAGCAGCTCGCGGCGAGGTCGAGCACTGGTTGGCCGATTCATCGACGAGGGGCCAAAAGCTTCCCGGCGGTACGACGGGGCTGGCCGTGGTCCGCGCCGTCGCGCAATGGGTACTCAACTACCCGACCGACAGCAATGACGAAGGCTTCCCCTTCGACCTGCCGTATCTCGCATTCCACCGTCGATGCTCTCGTGCCCTGCGGGCTGCCGAG
>Ga0210044_10001865_pt1 | contig 32037 bp, 33 predicted proteins | sample CryGey13umfilter_2_FD_183959 | JGI IMG/M metagenome (GOLD analysis project Ga0210044, IMG submission 183959) | Groundwater microbial communities from aquifer in Utah, USA - Crystal Geyser 4/9/14 3 um filter (SPAdes) (version 2) | ecosystem: Environmental > Aquatic > Deep subsurface >...
TCAAAAACTCATGGAACACTTAATATGGTACAATACAAAGAGAATACACCAATCTTTGGGTAATATTTCACCCATTGATTATTTAATAAAAACTGTTCCGGAGTCTCAAATGTGCGTGACGCGTACAGACACTTTAAAGTTTATTAACTTTTTGCTAAAATTATTACATTAGTTCTTTAAGATGAATGAATATATTTTTGGGCCCGTAGCTCAGCGGTCAGAGCAGTCGGCTCATAACCGGTTGGTCGAAGGTTCAAATCCTTCCGGGCCCACCAAAATTAATATTTGAAAGATAAAAAAACCGCCATGATGGCGGTTTTTTTGGTAAAAGCGAGATTGAAAAACAAGGTTTAGTATAAGCAGTTGACAATTTAACTAATTTCTGATATAATATATTAACTATGGAAGTTTATTTTTTAGAATTAGGAATTGTTCTTATTGTTGTCAGCTTGGTTGGTATATTCTTCCGTTCTATTAGACAACCTCTTATACTGGCTTATATTTTTACTGGATTGATACTTGGTCCTCTATTTTTTAAAGTAATAGGCAATCATGAACTGGCTAGGACTTTTTCGACCATGGGTATTACTTTTCTTCTATTTCTTGTCGGATTAGAATTAGATATTAGAAAGTTAAAAGAAGTAAGAAGGGCTTCTCTTATTGTATCTTTATCACATTTTGCAATAGCAGGTATATTGGGATTTGTTATTTCTATATTATTAAATTTTCCTATTATTCCATCTTTTTATATATCTTTAGCGCTAGTTTTATCCAGTACCGTCATAGTAGTTAAATTATTATCCGAGAAACATGATCTTAATTCTTTATACGGGAAAATAAGTATCGGTTTTTTAGTTATTCAAGATATTCTAGCTATTGTTGCGTTAATTTTTTTAGATGCTTTAAAAAATCAGACAACAATAACAGCACTTCCGTTTCTAGTTATATTTATTAAAGCAGTAGTTCTAATATCTATAACTTTTTTGGTTTCTACTTTTATCCTGCCAAGAGTTTTTAGATATATAGCAAAGCATCATGAACTTTTATTTATTCTTTCTATTTCTTGGTGTTTTTTATTTTCCATATTGTCATATTACCTAGGTTTATCGATTGAAATAGGAGCATTTTTAGCCGGATTATCGCTGGCTTATTTACCATATAGTTTTGAGATTGTTGCTAGAGTTAGATCGCTTCGAGATTTTTTCTTAATTATGTTTTTTGTAGCCTTGGGTACTCAAATATCTTTTAATCTTGATCATAATTTATTGCCAATAATTATATTTAGTATTTTTGTGCTGTTGGTTCAGCCTATAATAGTAATGGCTATTTTGGGATACTTGGGGTATCGGAAAAGAACTTCTTTTTTGGCTGGTATATCTATTGCTCAGGTAAGTGAATTTTCACTCGTTCTTTTAGGCACTGGACTTGTTTTAGGTCACATTGGGCCCGAGATTGTTTCTATAATCACAATAGTAGGGGTTATAACGATTACAATTTCAACTTATTTTATTACTTTTGCAGATAAATTATATAATCTTTTGAGAAAGCCTCTTTCTATTTTTGAACGAAAAGAAATAATCGAAAATTATACCCCTGTTGAATTAAAAATCGGCGATCATATTGTTTTAGTCGGATGTCATTTAATGGGTAGTCAGATAGCTGAGACATTATCTTCTCTAAAGAAAAAATTTTTAGTGGTTGATTTTGATCCTGATGTAATTTGTAATTTAAATAATAGAAAAATTCCATGTATATATGGTGACATAGAAGATCTTGATGTGATAGAAAAAGTTGAACTAAGTAAAGCGTCTATGGTTATTTCAACTGTTCCAAATTTAAGAGATAATCTTTTAGTAATTCATAGAGCTAAAAAACTTAATCCAAAAATTAAAGTTATTGTTGCTACAGACGAGGTAAAAGAAGCCTTTGACTTATATAAGGCTGGTGCTGATTATGTTATCTTGCCTTATATACTAGGCGGAGAGCATAGTTCACTAATTATACAAAAGATAGAGAAAGGAGAAGGGCACTTAAAATCTCTAAGAGAGTCGCATATTAAAGATTTGAAAAGACGCGTTACTCTTTATTCTTTATAAAATATGAGAAATAAAATTAAAAAACTAGCCGTATTTATTGGAATATTGGTAATAGTTATACCTTTTTTCCCGTCTTCTGTCTCAGCCTCGTCTATTACAGAAAATAGTATATTTAATTTGACTAATAGCGAACGGCAGAAAAATAATCAACCAGCTCTTTCCTGGAATTATAAATTAGCCCAGGCCGCTAGAGATAAAGCTTCTGACATGATTAATAGAGATTATTTTTCCCATAATACTTCAGACGGAAAAACACCTTGGACTTTTATAACAGCAGAGGGGTATAATTATATATATGCTGGTGAAAATTTAGCTATGAATTTTACAGATAGTGGAGCTGTTGTAAGCGCTTGGATGAACTCTAGCGGACACAGAGCTAATATTCTTTCAAATAACTTTAAAGAATTAGGAGTTGGGGTAATAAGCGGCGAGTATCAGGGTTATACGACTATAATGGTTGTTCAGATGTTTGGAGCTCAAGCAACATCTGTTTATGAAGAAAATAACGAATCTTCAAGTCAACCCGTTAAAAAAACGCCTGCCAAGCCTGTGGTCAAACCTGAAGTAACGGTTTCATCCGATAGCGGTATCAATAAAGAAATTGAGGTGAATGTTACAAGTTCAAGTACTAAAATTTTAAAAAAGAGAATAGAAGATTTTCAAAAAGCTTGTAATCGTTTGATAGTTATTATTAATAATAAAGATAAACAGAAAACTTAAATATGGGATATCCAAGGTAAGTATTTCTTGGGGAGTATTTGAGTAAGTATAAGTTGTTTACAAATTTTCCCAATATTATAAACTAAATAAAGAGATTAACTTTAAATTCAATGAAATCCTTTTTAGGTATAGACATCGGTTCTTATTCCATTAAGCTTATAGAATTAAGAAAACATAAGAATAAATATGTACTTGTTTCGCTTGGAGAAATGCCTATCCCCCCAGGCCTTTTATCTTTTGAGAATAAAGAAGCATTAAACGCCTTATCTGTTTATCTAAAAAAAGTAATGAATGATTCTAAGTGTACAACTAGGAATACAATTTCTTTAGTGCCTTCGGAAAAAGTTTTTACAACCTTTATCACAGTTCCTCAAATGACAGAAGAAGAGCTTAAGAATGCAATGGAATGGGAAATTAAAAAGCTTCCAATTGATGTAAAGGAAAATTTAGTAAATTGGCAGATAACAGAAAAAAACCAGCAGGGTATGGAAATTTTAGTGGTATCTACTCCAAAATTGCTTGTTAGTAATTATTTAACTTTATTAAAAGATTCTGGATTAAATCCAGTCTCTCTTAAATTAGAACCGCTGGCGTTAGCTAAATCCCTAACTTCAGAAGGCCACAAAGATTTATTGGTTGTACATGTCGGTTATAGCTTTACATCACTAACCTTGATAAGTAAAGGGAATCTGAAATTTATAAGAAATCTAAGATTTGGCGAGAGCAGTATGATTACATCATTAGCAAGTACCTTGAAGATTGTGCAGGAAGACGCAAAACAAGTTCTTCACGGTGCCGGTTTCTTAAAATATAAAGATAATCAGCAAGTTTATAATTGTTTAAAAACAATAATTAATATGATTATTTCTGAAACTGAGCGGACCTTTAATTTTTTTGAAGCCAATACAAGAATTATTCTTTCAGGCGGTTGTGCTAATATACCCGGTTTAATTAATGCTTTTACAGAAAAAATTGGTAAGCAAACTTATCTTGCGAATCCTTGGGCTGATATAGACTGTTCAGCAATTAGGGATCCGGGTCACTTAACAAAGCTAGGTCCTCGTTTCGCAGTAGCAATCGGTCTTGCAATGACTTAACGTTTACATTTATACTAAGGTAGAAATGGAAATTAATCTTATCCCACCAGAAGAAAAAAAGAAAGATGAAACATCACCAGTTTTAAAAGCTTTTATAATTGGTGCTGTTACTTTTGCTTTTTTGTTTTCAATATTATTATTTAGGTATTTAGCAGCAAAGATAATTTTAATTAGTTTAAATAGTAAAGAATCGGTAATAGTAGCTTCAGAAGAAGGATTGAAAGACTTTAAGGAGAGTTTTGAAAAGTATAAAGTTCATCCGGCTATGTCAATTTTGAAAAATCATACCTATTTTTCAGATCTTTTTTCAAAAATAGAAGATATTAAACCAGCAGAAATTGAAATAAAAAGCTTAGATACCGATACAAAAAATTTAATCAAAATACAAGGTAAAACTGCAATATTTAGAGATTTCTTAAGGTTTTTAGAAGTATTAAGAAAACAAGGTTTTACTGACCTTGATATTAAAAATTCTACTGTAGATAAAGACAATAATTTTAATTTTTCAATTGAATTTAAGTTTTCCAAGGAAATGGTGTTGAGAAAAAAATGAACTTACAACCACAAGATAATCAAAAACAAGATAATAAGCCATATGGCAAATATGGTAAGTATAGTAGTTTTTTAAACTATGTTGTGTATTTTGTTATTCTGGTTCTAACTTTTTTTATAATAAAGGCTTGTTACGGAATTGTTTTGAATGAAGAGAAAAATGTTAATGATAAAAATAGTAATCTGGAGCAAAGAAAAGCTGATCTTGATAAATATTCAAAATTAAAGGAGCAGATGCCTACATTTCCTGCGACTGTAGCTAAACTAGAGAAGGTTGCTTCATACGCAAAAGAGAAAAATATGGTTCAGTTTTTGGCGCAACTTGAGACTATTACCTCATCATCTAATCTTATTATTTCTTCTATTGCTCCGGAATCGAAAGAAGGCAAAAATCAAATTAAGATAACATTTAGAGGTAACAGCTTCGATAATTTTAAAAACTTTCTTAATGATCTAGAAAATAATATGTATGTATTTGATGTTGTATCTATGTCTTATTCCACAAATTCAGCACGTTTGGCAGAACAAAATCAAAGTTCTGGCGGTGATATTAGTTTTAGCGCAGTAGTTAAAATAGCAGGTTAATATATGGAAAATAAGTTAAAAATAGATTCAATTATACTTTTATCAATATTAATTACTGTCATAGGTTTTATTTATTTTGCTATTTATCCTTTATCAAATTATGTTATGGATAAATTTTCGCAAAAACCAGACAATTCTGAAAATATTGAAATTAAATTCGATCAAAGCACTCTTAAAAAGATTAATAACTTGCAGGATAGATATCAATCTTTTCAATAAAATTAATTATTATGCCAACTTATAATTTTAAAGTTAGAGACAAGTTCGGGAATGAAAATATTGGAGTTATAGAGGCAGCCAGCAGAACAGCGGCTGCTGATAACTTAATCGAAAAAGGATTTTTTATAACAAAGCTTATAGATATCAAAAAATCAAGCTTAAATAATCTTTTTTCATTTATTTTTCACATACCATTAAAAACAATCATGGTTTTCTCGAATCAATTTTCCGTTATGATTAATGCCGGTCTACCAATTGTTGAATCCTTAAAAACGCTCGTAGAGGGTGAAAAGAATAAGAAATTTTCCGAGATTCTGCAAGTAGTTGCTACGGATGTTGAAAATGGAGATTCTTTATTTTCTGCGATGAGTAAATATCCGGATGTTTTTCCTCTTATTTATATTAGCATGGTAAAAGTTGGTGAGACTTCTGGAACAATTGATCAGGTTCTTTTAAGAGTGTCTAATCAGTTAGAAAAAGATTATGAAATTCGTACTAAATTAAAGGCGGCGATGATATATCCTGCTTTTATACTCTCGGCTTTAGTTGGTGTAGCTCTCTTCGTGGTAGTTTCTATTATTCCAAACCTTAAGTCTATTTTGGAAGAAAGCGGAACAAAACTTCCATGGATGACACAAGTACTCATGGCTATAAGTGAATTTGTTATAAATTGGTGGTGGCTTCTTATCCCTTCCATTGTATTTAGTTTTATTTTTCTGGGGGTTTGGTTTAAAAAAACCACAAGAGGCAGTTTTATTTGGGATTATATAAAAATTAAATTGCCAATAGTTGGTTCTATAATGAATAGGGCTTATATGGCGTGGTTTACCCGTACTTTTACGACTCTAGCGGGTAGCGGTGTTAATGTTATAAAATCCTTGGAAGTAACGGCCGATTCAATAGATAATATTCATTATAAAAAGGATATTATAAAAATAGCCAACAAGATAAAAGATGGCGAAAGTTTATTTGATGCATTTAAGGAAAGTAATATATTCTCACCTCTTGTTGTGAAAATGGTTGGCGTTGGTGAGAAAACAGGAACTTTAGACTCTACCGTATCAAAAGTGGCAGATTACTATGAAAGAGAAGTTAATGTAGTTGTTGATAACCTTACTAAACTATTAGAGCCTTTGATCATAATTTGTTTAGGTATTGGTGTAGGATTTTTGGTAATAGCGGTTTTTATACCTATTTACGAAGTAACAAAATCGATACAGTAAAAAGTCATAAAACATCGAACGTTTAGTATAATATATTGATATTAAAAAATAATTATTCACAAACAAAAAAATCTACAGAATAATTAAGATGGAAGTAAATAGTGCTTGTTAAATGTTAAATGATTCTGCACGTGGCAGATTACGGGTTTACTTCTTTCCAGGATGAAGGGGAAAAAACACCGTCTGTGTCCGGGGCTATTGGTATCAGAACTTCAATTTTGCGTCTTACATTATTTTTAATACCGGTTGATTCAACCAATATTTGTGTTGGATCAACGGCATTAACATCTGCTCTTAGAGAATAATATAACCCATTTCCAAAATTCATGCTTTCAATAATCGGGTAAATTGTAGAAGGATTTTTGATTTTTAATATTGTTTTTTCAACTCCAGTTTCAGCGGCATAATTTGCAATTAGTGAATTGCTGACATCTCTTTGTGTTTTTAATGCAGTAATCATTAAAGAAGTAAAACTCAAAGCTATAGCTGATACAAAAACTGTAAGTAATATACTAATGACTAATACTTGTCCTTTGTCCTCTTTTTTGCTTAGAAGCATATTATTTATAATTCCTTAAGGATATTGTTGTTTTTATCGTTGATGAAGCTCTTTTCCATGCAGGTGAGGAGTCATATCCTTTACTTCTTATTGTAATTTCAATCTCTAAAAAAGGTTGAGTTAATGTATCGTATAACTTAAATTGTAGATTGGAAATATTTATATTTTCAGAGGTTAAAAAAGATTCATTAGACGTGGTTGGTGGATAAGTGGTACTTTTTATTGCTTCAGCTATAGATTTGAAGGTATCTTCTAGTTCTTCTCCGCTTGGTGAATGAAAGTATCTATTTATATCGGGATCATTTATATCTTTAGCAATCTTTTGTAATGTTAACTCATCAACCTGACCTGTAGCACCTAATCCAATAGAAAAATAAGTGATACTATCATCCCATCCTTTAGTCGATTCATCGATAGCTTTTTGACGACCGATCCTACGAGCCTTACATGGACCATCATGATTCGGGTCAGGTATATCAGGATCTGTTATAGTATTAGCGCAGCCATCAGATAAAAGAACGACTATTTTTTTTGCATCAGCGCGGTGTCTTATACTGTCTAATTCAGTATTTGCTTTTTTAATACCCATATATATGTTTGTACAACCATCACGGGTTATTGCATTAATAATATTTTTTAAATTTGTAAAGTTAGTAGTGAGTTCTGAATTTAATGTTGCTGTGTTTGAGTATGTGACAACTCCTACTTGATCGTATGTGTTATTCATTAAGTCAATAAACTTAATAGCATTTTTTTTAAGGTATTCTAGCTTAGTTTTACCGCAAGGGACGTTATCGTCTCCGCAGCGGGTCATTGAGCGTGAAATATCAAGAACTAATATTATATCTCTCTTGCCTGTAGATTCTTCAGTATTAGTTACCACATCGTAATTATTAGTGGTTACTTTTATTGAATCTTTATTCCCATCTCCATCTCTATCTGTCCAATCAAAATCTTTAACTAATTTTGGGGCTTCTGTCAAAATAAGCTTATTGCTGGATGGTTCAATTAGAATAGGATTTTGATTATTTCTACCTAATGCTAGTTTTGCCTCCCGTGTTATTGTTTCCAAGGCGTTATTTGCTTCTTCGTTAACTTGTCTTTGTACTTTTAATTTATAGTTAGTTTGTATAATATTTCCAAACAACATGGAAGCGAGCATCATGATGGTTGTAAATATCATAGTTGCTATCAAAACTTCTATTAATGTAAACCCTGTGTTGGTTGTTTTATTAATTGAATTATTAACTGATAGGCGGTATTGTTTAATAAATCCGTTAACTTTGCCTGACATTTTTTTCTTCATAGCTATTGTTTCCAATTGGTTAAATAGTTTGATATTTTTATTTCTTTTTTGTCATTAGCCCATTTAACCGTAGCGGTAATTTTAATCTCTTCATTACTAATTTTTTCAGCGGTTGTTTGTCTTTTGAAATTTCCTAAAATTTCTTCGTTTCCGGGAACTAGTTTAAAGCCTTTTTTCAAGTTGCTGCTGTCTTTGTAGCTTACTATTTTATTACTAGTATTAGTATTTATATCTTTATCAAAATCATATCCGTTTTTTAAATTCGTATCTCTTATATTTCTTATTCTTTCCAGTGCTTGTTGTGCTACTCCACCGGCTTCAATTTTTTGTTTATTTAAAGTACCAATCTTTATACTATAAGAATTAAGGTTAGTAATGCTTGTATAGAGTATAGTCATTATCCCTACTACGATTATAACTTCAATAAGGCTTTGCCCTGTATTTCTTTTTTTTCTTTTATTTAACATAAACATTATTAGTATAGGTATTTAAAATTATTTCTTTGTTTAGGGTACTATTCTTTAATTTTATTTTTATATTTATTTCTTTGCTTGCTGAAGTAGTGGCATCAATAAGAGTTTCTCTTTTATAAGATAGGCCAGGATTATCTTCGCTTATATCTGGGTCTTTTTGAGGGAGTGTAAAAAGTATAGAAATTTTCTTGTCAGCACCTGGATCTGGATTCATGTCGCTTATAGAAATGTTTTCATAGATTTTGAAATATTTAATATTTCTAATTTCTTCGTTAGGATCATACATTTTGTTTTTATCTTTATCAGCGAACACATAATACTTATACTTATTCTCATTGAGGGGATCAATTTCTAAATAAACGCCATATCCATTAACGCTCTCTTTCGGTGCTAAAGACATGTTTATAGATTCTACAATTGCGGATTTAATTTCTTGAGCCGCTAAATCTAGGTTTTTTCTATTTTGATATTGTCTGTAAGGCAAGATAGTTATAGCTGCTAGTACTGCCATAATAGCCATTACCACCAGCATTTCTGCTAAAGAAAACCCTGATAGAAATCTTTTATTACCCTCAGTTATAAAAGCTCCCGTATTTACTTTTCTATTTCTAAACGGGGTAAAGTCTTTTTTCTTTTGAGTATTTAAGTCATTTATATTTCTAATCACTCTATACACTCTTAATACTTATAATGTTACTTTTAAGCTGCCTCATTGTCAATTTTTAAAACGCAAATTGTTTGTTAGAATGATATAAATGTAATGACAATATAAATGAAAAAAATATTATTTACTTTTTTGGTAACAGTCATTTTTCTAGCCTTTTTTTATGTCACTAAGAATAAACATCAAATGATTAGAAGTTATTGTGATTTTGATATGGTTTATGTGAGCGACTTTGGTGGCAATTTTTGTATTGATAAATATGAAGCATCACAGTCAGATACCATCAAAAAAATTGATTTAAATAATGACGGAGACTTCGATGATTTTATGGGAAAGTATTCAGGAATTATTTATGATCATAAAGATTATTCTTATAGTAAGGCGCTGAAAGAAGAAAATAATCTTGATTTTAAAAAATTAGATTCTTCCTTAGTACGCGAATCAAATGTTAAAGTTCCTGTTAGCAAAAAATCTCAAGAGCCCTGGGTTCTTGTGACTAAATATGAATCAGACGCTTATTGTAAGGCGGCAGACAAAAGATTACCCACTAATAAAGAGTGGTATCTAGCTGCTCAAGGAACGCCTGATAATAATTTTTTACAGCCAGAAAAAAATTCTGAATCGTGCAACGTATGGAATTTTGGCAAAGATCCTTCTTTGCCAAAAGGCGGCTTATTATCAATCGGTAATATGGCAAAGGGATCAATCGAAACAGGTACCGCAGCTAGTTGTAAAAGCAAGTATGGCGCTTATGATATGGTTGGCAATGTTTGGGAATGGGTTTCTGAAGTTGTTCTAGGGGATATGGACAAAGGTTTTTTAGCTGATGATGGTAAAGGTGATAAGGTTAAATGGCCGGATCAAGGATATATAACTAAATATAGTGACCAGCTTGGTATTCCTTTAGAAACAAGTCAAGATTTAGAGAATAAAAAATTTAATGGTGACTATACTTATACCTTTGCTGATAATAATTGTTCAGACAAAAACATTGATGGTTATGGATGTAATAAAAAAACAGCAAAAATCAGAGGCATAATGCGCGGAGGAAGTGCTGTTAATGGGGGTGCGGCTGGTATATATAGAGCAGATATCGATGATGCGCCTTCCCATTCATTTAATCTGTTAGGTTTTAGATGCGCTAAAAATCCTAATTAGTTTTTTCATAAATCATTACGCTTTTTTTGTCGAATATTTTTACAAACCCTTCTTCCTGGCAAATATCATTAATTTTATCGTCTAACCTTTTAAGCTGGAAGTCCTTGTTAAAACTGTTAGCTCTTAGCCAATCGCATCTTGGATTTTTCCTACATTTTTTTAAGGCCTCAAATTCAGCTTCTATATCCAAATTTACGTCAGCTATCACTAGATCATTCCTAAAACTTATTTCTTTATTTATTATTAAATAGTCACATTTATTCGGCGTATAGGGGAAGAGATTGTATATATTTTTATTTTCCAGGTGGGAGCATAAATTTGATTGGCAACATACTTTTTTATCATCAGGTAATATTTTTTTTGCTTCTCTAAAAGCTTGTCTATTATCATTTTTGCTCCATATTTCCTGCAGATTAAATATTATCAGGCCTGATAATTTATTGGCGTTATAAATTGATGTTTTGTAGGTTACAACTATTGAAATTAACAGAGTAAATAAAGCAATAATCAAGATTACTTTTTTCTTATGATAATGAGTTCCTAAAAAAGTAAATATTGCTAAAGTGAGAGGTATCCCTGCAACCAAGAGATATTGGAAACTTGTTTCCCAAAGTCGAGGTGGGGTAGCATATAATTTCATAAGTAAAAAGGGCAGAAAAATTATCCCGTATTTTGGCTTTAAGAAGAGAAATATTCCGCCAGATAATAAAATTGCCCTAAGGGTTTTTATTTTGATTGGATCATTGACCAGTAAATTAATCAATATTAACGGATTTATTGCTATATTTTTTATAGCATCTAGCGTGCCTATGCCTAACTGTTTGTAATACCAATAGGCATAGGGTATACCTTCTGAAAAATACGGTATTAGAATTTTTGTGGCAGCTAGGTAATAGATTATTGAAATAAAAATAGTTAGCAGCCCATGTTTTCCATCTTTTTTATCAAAAATAAGCATGCTTAATCCGACAAATATTGCGACAATCGCCATGGTTTCTTTTGTTAGAAGAAAGAGTAGCAGAAATAAATAATATTTATTTATTTTTTTTCTTTCGATTGATAAAAGCATCCAAGATAATACTGCAAAACCTAAAGCATCGTTGTGGTAATCAAATGCAATGGCTTGTATAGTTCCAAAAAAAGATAAAATAAATATTAAGGCCAGAATACTTAAAACATTACTTTTTGTTTTGTATTGAATAAGTCTATAAATTCCTAGCGCTCCAATTATAATGGCGGCAATTTGAACAATTAGAAGTGTATATGAACCAAAAATATAGTATAGAGGAGCCAATAATACCATTAAAAATTCAAAATGGTCGCCAAGCAGATTGGGTAATTCTCTAATATTATTAGGTCCTAGCTCTAAGTGGGCATATTGGTACAATGACTTATTGAATATTCCCAAGTCCCAGGCATTGGTATGAAGATTATAATGGGACAACAAAGATATTAAAGAATATAATATCGAAAATCCTACAATAATTCCTATTATTATTTTATTGGAGTTTAAGAAATTCAAGATTTTTTTAAGCATAAATGAGTTATTAATTATTTATTTAAAGCAATTATATCAGGGATATAAAAATATTTGTTAAAGTAGCTAAAGCTTGATTGACGATCATATTAAATTAAGGTATAATTAGATAAGTTTTAAAGATGGTTTTGATAACGAAATCAGTATTTCTTTGTTATATTTCATATAAGATATTCAAGGCTTTATAAAGCTCAATATAAGAACTTAAAGATACAATCAACATTAATTTGCGGGGATAAAATGAAACAAGCAAACGGCGGAGAATTAAAAGAAAAATTATTTAGGGTTATCCATAGCAAATCATTTCTTGCTATTTTTGCGGTTCTTTTAGTTTCGGCATGGGGTTTAATTATTTACGGAGTTTATTTTAGTAAGGAAAATCCTAACAAGGTTATTGCAACCGTTAGTGATAAGAAAATTATCCAAAAGGATTTAAATCAAAAATTATATGAGATAGATACCAAAGGCACTCCGGAAAATCCAGGTAAATTTGATGAGCAGGTTAAAAAAGAAGCCTTAAGGGTTTTAGTGGAAGATTACATTATTGATTTAGAGTCAGGGAAATTAGGTATAAGTATAACCGATGAGGAAATCCAAAAAGAAGCTAAAAATATACCAGGTTATGATTCTTTGAGTAGTCAGCAAAAAACAATAGTAAGTAAGAACGCTAAGCTTCAAATTTTACGGACTAAGGTTGAAGGCAAGGTTGTTTCTTTTAGGGAGGGTAAGGTAATTGTTGCAAGATTTGATCAGGAAGGAAAAGATAATAAGAAGTACGCTGAATCATTGATTAATGGTATAAACTCAGACTTAAAATCTGGTAAAATCAGTTTTGAAGCCGCAATGGAAAAAACTAATAATGATACCACTATCGGTAAAAAATCTTTTTCACCTAATGTTACTCTTTTAAGCCACAGTTTTAATAAAAGTTTTTCTGAAAATAGAAACGGTTTGTTTAAAGATGAGGGCTTTGTTGATAAAGCTTTTTCGCTTAAGAAAAATCAAGTTAGTGAGCCGTTTATCGTAAAATATAATAACAAAGAAACTTTATATGCCATGCTTAAAGTCACAGGAAATTATGATTTTTCGTCCAGGTATTTATCAATGGAAGAATGGTTTACAAAGAAAAAAGCTGAATATAATGTTAGTTATCCAACTAATATAAAACCTGTTGCAAAAAATGATTTAAAATCAACTAATAAAAATACAGGTTTAGCAAGTTTAATTCCCAAGGCTTTAGCAGCAGAGAATGGGAGTTGTGGTGGAGGTTTAACCCCTGCCGGAGGTGCTTATCCTACGGCTTTGGAAGTGCAATTTTTTAGCAGACCAGCTCTAGGAGGAGCTCCTATAGCTTTTAGCGGTGCTTCGGCCCGTGTTAATTTTAATCCTGATTCTATAAAAATGAATCTTTTTGGTTCACGATGTAGGGATAGAGGTGTTTACATAACGCCAAATAACGGCACACCTAATGCCAATAGTCTAGGTATGACTAATCAGGCTAATGGAACAGCTGGTGCTAATGGATGGGTAACATTCGGATATAATGACTGTGGAGCTAACACCAGAAGAGGCTTTAGCTGTCATTGCAGTGACGTTCCGGGTGATGCTGATTACTATGTCGTCCAATTTTTTAACAATGGTTTACAAGAACCCGGTTATTGGCAGAGTGTCAAAATGTACGGATCGTCTTACTCTGTTAACGGCAACGGTGTATTTAAGTTTGATGCCAGGCCAAATGGTGATACTAATACGATGAAGGTATATTGGCAGAGAATTCCAAATTTACCAGGAAGAATTACGCCCAATAATGCCCCTAACGTGTCTTTAATAAGTCCTAATGGTGCGAATTTTACCCGTAATTTAGATGGTACAATTACCGTAGCTCTTCAAGCCAGAATAAGGGATATTGATAATGATAGGGTTAGGCTTTATATAAAAATTAGAAAACCTTATGATCCTAATACCGAAGTCCCTGAATATCTAGGTCCTTATGATAGCGGTTTAGTGGCAGTTGATGGCGCAGGAAATTATAATTTTACCATTACTCTTAACCAGTCTGATCTTAATGAAAATGGCAGCTATAAGTGGTCAGCAAAGGGTATGGATGAACGTGGTTTATGGGATACAAGCCCTAATTACACTTTTGGGAAAATGGTTGATGGTAATCCTTCAGTAAATTGGCAGCAGGCATGGGGGTTTACAGTTTCAGACAGTGTTGTTGTTCCCCCATCAAGCGGCGGAAGTTGTAGCATAGCGTTAACTCCAAAAAAGGGAATAGCGCCTTTGAAGACAGATATTAGAGTTACTTATTCTGCGTTACCCCCAGATGCGGTAGATCATCAAGACTGCGTTGCCTGGGATCAATATGGTAATTGTACAAATTATACAAGTAGATACTATTACTGGCAGCACGAAAATTATAGGTTAACTTATCAGGAGTATGACCAAAGTAATAATCCTGTTGGAGCAGAGATAATAATTGTTCAGGGTAATGGTGTTCCTCCTACAATCTATAATCATACTTTTAATTATTTATCTAAAACTCGACACTTTGTTATTAAATTCTGGCATATTGTCAGGAAGCATAACTATGATGGTCATGGTGTACAAACTACTCCAACAGAGTTTGAGTATCCGTGCGGAGGCTCAGGTATCACTGATATATTTCCGAGAAGAGACAGTGATATGAATTGGTGGGAAGGTACGCCAAATTAAACTTCTTTAATTGTTTAACCCTTATTATATTTATGTTATTCTTAAATTAAGATAATGGAGAAAAAAATTGGGAATCCTAGGTGGATCAAAAGATTTCTTTGGAATAGATATCGGTGCTTCATCGGTTAGATTAGTTCAGCTTAAACATTCGGCTGGACGTTATAATCTAGTAAGCTATGGTGGAGTAAATATACCTATCGGTTTGTCTCAAAGTGATAGTCCTACCGATATGAAGCAATTATCCGAGATAATTAAAAAACTAGTTAAGGATTATAAGGTTAGCACTAAAAATGTTGTCGCAGCTTTACCTGGTTCTGATACATTTACGGCAATTGTTAAAATACCTCAAATGTCCTCTTCTGATATAGGAAAAGCTGTAAAATGGCAGGTAGAGCAAAATATTCCTTTAAAGATTGATGAAATTAGATATGATTGGCAAATGATTAATCCTGCCACTGGTGATTCAAGAGAAATGACAGTGATGATATTTGCTGCACCTAATGACAAAATTAACCGTTTAATGAAAATATTAGAAGGTGCTGATCTTTCAGTGCTTTTTATTGAGTCATCCTCGGTTGCTTTAAGTCGTTCCTTAGGTCAAACACAGGGTTTAAAAGCAATGGTTGTTGATATAGGCGCTATGACTACTGAAATTGCTATTGTGCAGGACGAAATCATTTTCCACTCCAGAAGTTTACCTGTTGCAGGTTACGCTTTTACTAGAGCAATGTCTCAGAATTTAGGTTTGGATTTAAATCAAGCTGAACAGTTTAAAAGAAAATTTGGTTTAGCTAAAGAAAAGCTAGAAGGCGAAATATTAAAAAATCTACAGCCTCTTTTAAATGGAATTGTTGATGAAATAAAAAGGTCAATGAAGTATTATCAGGAGCAATTTAATGACAGTGTTGAAAAGATTATTCTTTCCGGTGGTAGCGCCCGTCTTATAGGATTAACTGCATATCTTTCGGAGATTTTAGAAACAGATATTCAGATAGGTGCACCTTGGGCAGATATTTCTTATCCTGCATCAATCCAGCAAAGTATTATGGATACATTTACAGAATATTCAACGGTCGTAGGTTTAGCAAAAAGGTAAGTTATGAAAATTAATTTACTCCCCCTAAAAAAAGAACAAGAGAAACAGAGAAAAAAGATAAGCATTTCTTTAATCTCCGTATCTTTTATAATTCTGGCTGTTTTAGGAGGGATATTTTTTATTGTTTTTGGAACAAATTTGTATTTGAAATCACGAATTAGTTCGCTCAGCAATAAGATTAAAGAAAAAAATGATGGTATCGGACAGTATTCCAAGATAGAGACAAAAGTAAATAATGTGGTTACCGGCTTAGATAATATTAAGCAAATTTTAGATAGCCGTATAAATTGGGAAGATCTTTTAGCTGAGATAGAAACATTTATGCCGAAAGAATCTTTTTTAACAAGTTTAGCAATTACTAGGGAAGATATAACATTTAACGTTAAAACACGATCTATCGGTAAAGTCGCAGAATTTATTGAGTCTTTGCGTAATTATGAAATATCAATTACTGATTCTAGCAATAACCAAGATCAATCTGTAACGGCTACTAATGATGTGAGTAATACTGCTACTAGCTCGGATGAGGATGACCCAAACAAAGTTAAATTATTTAATAATATAGACATTTCTGACTATGCTAAGGAAAATAAAAGTATTGATGTTGGAGAAGGGAAGATGGAACAAGTTACTTATTATTCATTAGAAATAAAAGCAAAAATTTCAGAGGTATTATGGTCGAAGAATCAAAAATAGAAAAATATTCCTCATATGCTTATATAATATTTGGACTTTCGCTTGTAATAACAATCGCTGTTTTACTTTTTATCATAAAACCATTATGGGAAAATAATAAAATCAAACAAGGTGTTGTAAAAAACAAGGAATCTAAATTAAGCTATCTCGAAGATAAATTAGGCAAACTTGAGAAACTAAGTTCCAAAGAAAATGAAATAAATGATATTAATAAGAAAATTTCCGCTGCTTTGCCCACATTTAAGGATAAATCAAAGCTATTTATGCAATTTGAAGGTTTAAAAGTTGATAATGGTTTTTTTAATGCAAGTTTTGGAGGGGGCTCTGATTCTGCTAATGCTGAAAATACTATTACAGGTGTCAGCGAAATGTCATATTCTTTAGAGACCAAAAGCATAACCTATGATTCTTTGAAAAATTTTCTTAAAAACTATAAAAGCGCTTTAAGATTATTAAGAGTTGATAGGTTAGATATTAAATTGGCTGAAGAAGGCAAAGAAATTATAGGATCTCAAATGGATGTGAAAACGTTTTATCGTTCTTCGGACAATGGAGATCAGCAATGAATAAAAACAAAAATACTCAGGTAGCCGTTATAATAATTTCCATCGCTATATTGATTGGCTGTGCTTACTTTTTAATCCAATCACTTGGGATCGGTAAAAGTAAAACACAAGCTAGTGAAGATCAGACAGAAACTATACCTGCTCCATTTGATGTAAGTGTGTTTGATAATAATCCAGACGATCCAAGAGTGCAAACACTAAATAAATTGAAAGGCTATAAAGACTATGTGGTTCCAACGCCAACTGATCTTGTGAAGCCTAATCCTTTTAAAGAAGAAGTTTCCACGGAAACACAACAATAATTATGTTTATTAAAGACCAAAAAAGATTTGAAAATTTTCTAGTAGAGCTTAAAATTTTAACACCTCCACAGCTGGAAAATATTAAAGCGGAAAGCGCAAAGACAGGAAAAACCATAGATGAAGAGGTTCTTGCTAAAGGTTTAGCTTCAGAGGAAGATATTATAAAGATTAAGGCATTGTCATCTGGCATTCCTTACGTAAACCTAAGCAGTAAAAGAATTGACGTTAAAGTATTAAGAGTTCTAAGTAAAGAATACTGTGAAAGACACTCAGTAGTTCCTTTTGATATAGTTACTGGCCAGCTTAAGGTTGCAATGTTAGATCCTTATGATGTTCAGACGATTGATTTTATTGAGAAAAAAACTTCTCTTATGGTAATTTCTCATATTGGATCAAAGAAAAGTATTCAATTTGTAATATCACAATATCAGAATTACCAATCTGAATTAGTAGAGGTTTTAAAAGGTATTGATGATGGTTCTAAGGAAGCGGAAGATATTAAACAAGAAGAGAAATCAGATCAGCAAGATGTAGAAAAGATTGTTCAGGATGCTCCAATTACAAGGGCAGTAAATACTATTCTCGAATTTGCTGTCAAGTCTAGAGCTTCTGATATTCATATTGAGCCTCGCGATAAAGTGATAAAAGTTCGTTATAGGGTTGACGGAATATTACTGGATGTAATGACGCTGTCCAAGCATATTCATCCGGCCTTAATTTCAAGAATTAAAATTCTTTCAAATCTTAAAATAGATGAACATCGAGTCCCTCAAGACGGTAGATTTCAAATTGATCTTGAAAATCGTGAGATTGATTTGAGGGTTTCTATTTCTCCAATAGTTTTTGGTGAAAAGGTTGTTATCCGTCTACTCGATAAGTCAGGCAAGCTTATTACTTTGGAAAAATTAGGATTGGCAGGTATTGCTTTTAAGCTTGTAGATGAAGGCTCGCGAAAACCTTGGGGTATGATTCTTTCTACCGGTCCTACCGGTTCAGGAAAATCAACAACTCTTTATGCTGTTTTAAGTAAAATTAATTCTGCGGCTGTGAATATAGTTACCCTTGAAGACCCCGTTGAATATAACATCGATGGTATTAATCAGATACAAGTTAATCCAAAAGTAGGACTTACTTTTGCGTCTGGATTAAGATCAGTTTTAAGACAAGACCCTGATGTTATTATGGTTGGAGAAATTCGAGATAAAGAAACAGCAGATCTTGCTGTTCAATCTGCATTAACGGGTCATGTTGTTTTATCAACATTGCACACCAATACAGCCTCAGGCGTTCTTCCTCGTCTTCTTGATATGGAAATTGAACCATTTCTTATTGCTTCTACGGTAAATACCGTTGTGGGTCAAAGGTTAGTTAGGGTAATCTGTTCAAAGTGTAAAGAAGAATATAAGGCTACACAAACAGAAATAGACGCTGTAAAGAGTACTGTAGGGAGCTTGCTTCCTAAAAAAGGAGACTCTCACGCAGATAAAGCTTTTGAAGATTTAGGATATAAAGGTTTACCATTTGTTGATGTAACGCCTTACACTCTTTATAGAGGTAAAGGGTGTGAAGAATGTCGTAACACGGGCTATACTGGAAGAATTGGAATTTTCGAAGTATTTCATGTTTCAGAAAAAATGGGCAAATTACTTTTAACTAATGCAACTAGTGACGATATTGAAGATGCGGCAGTTTCAGAAGGCATGATAATTATGAAACAAGATGGTTACCTTAAGGCGTTGGCAGGTATTACAACATTACAGGAAGTTGCCAGAGTAGCAAGATAACGCTAAAAATAATATATAAATATAATATTGATAAAATTTTAAGAAGAACAAAAATGAAAATTGAAGAACTAATTGAAGAAGTACTTAATCAAAATGCCTCAGATTTGCATCTTTCTGTTAATTTACCCCCGACTATAAGAGTAGACGGTTATTTAAGGTCGCTAAATCAGTATTCCAAGCTTTCGCCAACCGAGATCAAGGATCTTACTTTTTCCATTCTTAATGATATCCAGAAGGAAATTCTTATTAGAGATAAAGAAATAGATTTTTCCTTCAGTCACGGTGATATAGCAAGGTTTAGGGCTAATGCTTATCATCAAAAGGGCTGTTTAAGCTTAGCTTTAAGGCTTATACCTGTAAAAATTAGAACAATTGACGAATTAGGGGTACCTAAAATTTGTAATAGATTTACAGAATATTCTCAGGGTTTTGTGCTTGTTACGGGTCCCACGGGTCATGGAAAGTCTACAACTCTTGCGGCAATGGTTGATAAAATTAACGAGGAAAAAGGCGGTCACATAATAACCGTTGAAGATCCTATTGAATATAACCATGTTAATAAAAAAGCTATTATTGCTCAGAGAGAATTGCATTATGATACCCGTTCGTTCGCCTCTGCCTTAAGGGCCATACTTAGAGAAGACCCGGATGTTGTGTTGGTTGGAGAGATGAGGGATCTTGAAACCATTTCAACCGCGATTACTATCGCAGAAACCGGTCATTTAGTATTTGCAACATTACATACTAATAATGCTACACAGACAGTTGATAGAATAATTGATGTTTTCCCGGCTCACCAACAGCAGCAAATCAGAACTCAGCTGGCTGGTATATTAGTGGGGATAGTATCACAAAGATTAATTCCGGCGATTGGCGGAGGTAGGGTTGTGGCAAGTGAAATTTTGATGATTAATTCTGCAGCCAGAAATATTATCAGGGAAGCTAAAACTCATCAGTTGGAAGCAGTGATACAAACAGGAGCTGATCAGGGTATGCAAACCATTGATTCTGATTTAGCTAGGTTAGTCAGGTCAGGAAAAATATCCATGGACGAGGCAAGAAATTATGCGTTAGATCTCCATCAATTAGAAAGATATTTAATGAAATAATATGCAAAAATTTACCTACAGAGCAAAAAATAATACTGGAGAAACTCTAATAGGTGAAATAGAGTCGACTAGCGAGAATTCGGCCGCACGTGTACTTATTACAAAAAAGCTTTTTCCGATTGAGATAAAGAATATTACCGCAAGAACAGAAAATCCTTTAGAAAAAATCCCTTTTTTATCTTTTTTAGACGGTATCTCAAAGAAAAAGAAAGCCGTAGCCATGAGACAGCTTTCGGCTCTTATAAATGCCGGACTATCTTTAACCCAATCTTTACTTACCATGTCTAAAGAGTCCGGTAATCAAAAACTAAAAAATGTTTTTAATGATGTTCTTCGTGATGTAGAAGGCGGAACTTCATTAACTCAGGCTTTTTCAAGTCACCCAAGGGCTTTTTCTCCCCTTGATATTAGTCTAATTAATGCAGGGGAGAGATCCGGAACGCTCGATAAAGTTTTAAAAAGATTAGCTAACCAGCTCGAAAAAGAAGCTGAATTAATTTCCAAACTTCGAGGCGCTATGATTTATCCTGCCTTTGTTTTGATAGCTGTTGTCGGAGTTATAGCCTTAATGCTTTTATATGTTGTGCCGAAATTAACTGAGCTATATCAGGATTTTAAAGGAAATATTCCGGCAGTAACTCAGTTTTTAATCAATCTAAGTAATTTTTCTAAAAGTTATTGGTGGGCTATTATTTTAATTATTGTAGTTACAGCCGCCGGCTTTAAGTCTTTTATAAATACAGAAATTGGCAGAAAATATTGGGATTTTTTCAAAATAAAAGCACCTATATTTAACGTGCTTATTGTTAAGATATATCTTGCAAGGTTTACTAGAACTTTAGGCACATTGATCGGGGCAGGTGTTCCTGTTTTGGATTCTTTAAGGATAACATCCGATTCTGTTGGTAATGTGGTATATAAGCAAGCATTGTTAGATGCTACTGAAAAAGTAAAGAGTGGTACTGCTTTATCGACACCTCTTGCTGATTCGTCTTTGTTTCCAGCTATAGTTAGTCAAATGATTAAAGTTGGGGAGCAAACAGGTGATATAGATGGTATGTTAGATAGTTTAGCTAATTACTATGAAGATGAAGTAGACAATTTGACAAAAGGGTTAGCAACATTAATAGAGCCTTTGATTGTTGTTTTTTTAGGTTTTATCGTTGCCTTTATAGTGATCGCTGTTATGTCGCCTATCTATAGCTTATCAAAGACAATCTTTGATGCTCCTAGAATGTAAAGCTGCTTGACGGTTGACATACAAATACAAATACTTATAATTTATTAATAGATTATAAAAATAAACCATAATTTATATATTTAATACAAAAGTAAAAATTTATACTAAAAGGAGAAAAAATGAAAGAAAAGTTAGCAACTAAAAAAGCCCATAAAGGTTTTACCTTAATCGAGCTTCTAGTTGTAATGGCAATTATCGCCGTATTGGTTACTTTAATTATTGCCGCTATCAATATTGCAAGACGCGCATCAAGAGATACTACTAGAAGAAATAATGTAACTGGGGTCAAGGCTGCGTTAGAAGAATATTTTGCTCAAAATAAGATGTATCCAGGTGTAGTTCCAGTCGGCAGTACTAACTATGTTCCGATATCAAGCATAGGTGCAAACGCTACAGAGCAAACAAGATTCCGAAATATATTAGAAGATATAATTCGAGATCCTAACTCTTCTGGTACGCCCATAGAAACTATTAATCAACAAAGTCAGGGTGCTTTCCGTTATTGTTATTATAGGGGACAGGTTGATGATCAAGGAATGCTTGTGACTACAGGAGCTTCTGATACAAGCAAATACGGTCTTTATTTGCTTACAGAAGGAACTACGCGAATTAATCCAGGTAGTTGCACAGCAAATAATGTCATACAAGAAGGTGAAGATTTCTCAAACAGATAAAAGATATATTGTAAATTCTAAAAAGCCTGGAAATATTTCCAGGCTTTTTGTGATTTATTAAAATAAAATGGTATAATAAATAAAAAGAATGACCAAATCTCAATGACCAATAACCAAAAGAATAAGAAAATAACCAAATCTCAATTATCAAGCAATAACTTAGTCATCAGTCATTGGTCATTAGAATTTAAGAATTTAAATAAAGGTTTTACAACCCTTGAACTTCTAATTGTTATGTCTATTTCAGTTGTATTGTTATTAGCGGCTGGTTTTCTTATATATAATTCACAAAAAAAGGGTCGTGCCCTGGAACAGTCCGTTAGGACAATGGTTGCAGATATAAGGCTTGTGCAATCTAATGCATTGGCTGTTCAAACTATAGGCGATAGTATACCGAAAGCAGCCGTTGTTAGAGTTGCTAGTAATCAGGCACCAGAGATTTATTACTATAGCGGTTCTTGTAATTCTTTAGCTAGTAAACTTGACAGAAGAATATCTCTTGGCGGAACAGCTGTAGTTTCAAGCGTGTCTCCGTTTTCACCAATATATTTGATTTACACTACTCCTTTTGGAAGATTTTATGTAACAAACGTAAACCCTTCATTTACTAATTCTATTAATGGAAGTTGTGCCCCCTTAGGCGCTCTAAATAGTGATGTAAATATAAATCTGACAAATGGTTCACAAAATTATAGAATTGAAATAAATAATAAAACAGGCGAGTTAACTATTTTTTAGCATGGCTAATTTAAAGAAAAAAATCTTAAATAAAGCAGGGCTCACACTTTTAGAGATTGTGATAGCGGTAGGTATATTAGCTGTTACCCTAAGTGGCACAATGATGATTCTGGTTAGAATTTCTAATCAGGGCTCTTCAATAGAGGCTAGGTCTCTTGCTGTGCAATACGCTCAAGAGGCTATGGATGCTGTTAAAAATTATAGGGATAATAATTACTGCACATTTTTCTCTATGAACGGTAATTATAGCGTGTCTAAAGTGGGTGATAATTGGACAATGAATGCTTCTGCTGCATGGGTTGATGTATTTACTGCAGGATCAAGTGAACAACTAGGAACTAACATGAGAAGATCTATTCAAGTAAGCAATATCCCTGGTCAAATCGCCCAAAGGGTGGTAATTACAATGAGATGGCAAACAAAAAATTCCCTTCAACAGGATTACGTAGCTTCAACAGAGATGTATAAATGGAAATATTAAATTTAAAAAATTCCATTCTGCAAAAAAATAAATCTGAGGGATTTACTCTTATAGAATTATTAATTGCCGTTACAATTTTATCGTTAACAATCATTCTTGTAGGTCAATTCTTAATCAATGTTACTAGGGTTTATTGGGGGAGTAATTCAGCTCGTTCGGGTCAGCAAAACGTACGTGTTGCCATGGAAACCATTTCTCGATATGTAAGACAGGCTAGAAAGGCTACATGGACTGATACTAACGACGATTTAGTTAAAGATACTTTAAATCTAACCGTTAAAGATGAATCAGCAGTCGATTACAATATAAGTTTTGCAAGACGTGCTAGGCAACATCCAAATAATCCGTCAGTTTTTATCAATGTTATTGAGATGAGCATGAATCCAGGGGGTATCGTTAATCAACCATTAACTTCTAAAGATGTTAACATAAGAACATTTGATATTACTTACAGCCCAGGCGTGCCAGTTATTTTAAATATTACTATAGCGGCTGATATTGAAAATTATCAGGATACTCTTTTAGAAAGAGGTGCTAGTGGTCAGAGCAGAATCCAGATGACTACAGCCGCCGCATTAAAAGGACAATATTATTAATAAAATGATCAAATCCCAATGGCCAATGAGCAAATAAATAAAAATAGAGTTTTTGATTTAAGCCAAAGAACTAGAGATTTTAGCATTAGACTAATCAAATTTGCTAAAGATTTATCTAGGAATATAATTACTATACCAATAATATCTCAGCTAGTTAGATCGGGGACTTCAATTGGTGCCAACTATTGTGAAGCAGATGAAGCTCAATCTAGAAAAGACTTTATTCATAAAATAAGTATCTGTAAAAAAGAGTCGAAAGAAACCGATTACTGGTTTGATATTTTAAGTGTTACTTTATCAAATCCTAATAATGATCTGAAAATCTTACAAAAAGAAGTTAAGGAATTAAGTTTAATCTTTGTTGCAATTATTAGGAAGACCAAGGAGAATAATGAACTCAAATGAAATAAAGAAAAAAAATGGTCATTGGTCATTGGGATTTAGGAATTATCTTGGTCATTGGTCATTGGTAATTGGTAATTCTCAGAAAGGGATTGCTTTAATCTGGGCTTTAATGGTTTCGGCTATTGTATTGGTTATAACATCTACCATGTTTGTTTTGGTTATAAAAGAGTTTAGGATAACTTCTAATATGGACGAATCAGCGCGCGCTTATCTTGCTGCAGAAGCTGGTATGGAAAAAGCTTTATATGAAATTAGAAATAGTATCGATTCCAATGTGGATTGGTGTAATATCTTAAATTATAACGGTAATCCAACCTCAGATGTTGGATATTCAGTAAGTGTTGTGCAGGAAGATCCTGATTGTAATCCCTTAAGACAAATGTTGATTACAAGCACTGGTAATTCAAGGAATTCAACTACAAGAAGATTGCAATCCAGAATATACTTAGTGCCTCCAAGCGGTGGATTAAACAGGTTTGATAATTTTACGCCAATTCCTTTCAATTTGCCGGCAATCATTACGAATCCGCCCCAAAAATCTTTAATTGTTCAGCAGTTTGATGTAACAGGTTTGATTAATTTACCCAACGGAAATTCTTTTACTGTTGGTATGAATAACGGTACACCAGCTACTAATTTTGGGGTATTGATTAGAAGGGTGGGTGGGCAGATTAGGGTTCAACTGACTGGCAGCGTTGCTAATGCGTCTTTAAGCTCAAATACTTTTTCTTTTGCCAGAAATGTATCGATTATAACCTATAGAGTAAAATTAGAGTACTCACGGCAGGGAGATTATACGGTTGTAAGAGCTATAGTTTTAGAAAAGGACCCAGCTAATACAGGACAGGCAAATTATAGGTGTATAAGTAATTGTAGTTCTATTACTTATGGGGCAGTATCACAGACTGGTCCAAACGTTACAATGGCTAGAATATTGCCCGGTTTTTGGGTTCTTGATCCTGATGATCCTTTAAGCGGTTATATTAGAGTAACAGGCGCTTATCCTAATGATGTAAAAGTAGATGACATGGTTTTTTGGACAAGGGAGTAACCTAAAAATGATAGTATAATTACAAAATATAAGGTAAAATAATTAAAGTAAACAAAATTTTATATGTTGGACTCACCAGAAAAAATTAAAGCCAACGAACAAAAAGTAAACCTAGAAGACCTATTAGAGATTACAGTCGGTAGGTCCGCCTCTGATTTGCATTTATTGGTTGGCACCCACCCTACCATAAGAGTTGATGGAAGATTAATACCTTTGGATGAATATCCGATATTGACTCAAAATTTAGCCGAGAAGCTTATTTTTACCATGATAAGCGAGGAACAGAAGGAAATATTTTTAAAAGAAAAAGAATTAGATCTTTCAATCGCCTTGGGTGACGAAGCAAGATTTAGAGTAAACCTTTTTTATCAGAGAGGCACAATGGGGGCTGCTTTAAGATTAATACCAAGAAAGATTAGAACCCTTCAAGAGCTAGGACTGCCTATTATTTGCGAGGAGTTTACTAAAACTTCTCAGGGTTTTGTATTGGTTACGGGTCCAACTGGTCACGGCAAGTCTACAACTTTAGCAGCAATGGTTGAAAGCATTAATGAAGAAAAGCCTTATCATATTATTACCGTGGAAGATCCTATTGAATATGTTCACACATCAAAAAAATCGGTTGTAGATCAACGGGAAATGCACTTAGATACGTATTCTTGGTCTATCGCCTTACGTTCGGTTCTTCGAGAAGATCCAGACGTAATTTTGATTGGAGAAATGAGAGATTTAGAGACAATTGCTTCTGCGATTACTATCGCAGAAACCGGTCATCTGGTATTCGCAACTCTGCATACAAATAATGCTGCCCAGACAGTTGATAGAATAATCGATGTTTTTCCTCCCCGTCAGCAGCCCCAGATAAGAATGCAGTTAGCTGGTAGTTTACTTGGCGTTGTTTCACAAAGGCTTATTCCTAAAATAGGCGGAGGAAGGGCAGTAGCAGCAGAAGTTATGGTTGCAACACCCGCCATAAGGAATACTATTAGGGAAGGCAAAACCCACCAGATAAATAATATTATTCAAATAAGCGCAGATAAAGGCATGACGTCTATAGATAAAAGCCTTTCATCTTTAGTAAGGAACGGTGAAATATTATTTGAAGATGCTAGGCCTTATGCTATAGATGGTACATATTTCGAAAAGTTAGCCAGAGGTATACATTAATTTGCCAAAGGCAAATAAATTGCTAAATTGTTATACTTCTCTCGTCATTCCTGTCTTCCTTTCGTCATTTCCGTTTTCCTTTCGTCATTCCCGCGAAGGCGGGAATCTAGTAAAATAACAATGTAACAATTGAACAATGAAAAAAATGAATGATTTTTTAAAGATATTAAAAATTGGGATTTGTTTAGGATTCAGGATTTAAACTAATATGGCCGTTTTTTTATACAAAGCTAGAGATAAGCAAAATAAGCTCAAAACAGGTACCATCGAGGCATCTAACAAGCAGCAGGTTTTTGAACTTTTAAAAAAGTATAACCTTTTAGGTGTTTCTATTGCTGAAAAAGGTGAAAAATCTTTTTTAAGCAAGTTTTCGGGTTTATTTTCAAAAGTTTCCTTAAAATCAAAAGTTGTCTTTTCAAGGCAATTAGCCACCATGATTACTTCCGGACTTTCTATTATTCAGTCGCTAAGAATTCTTCAGGAGCAGGAGAAAACTAAGAATAAAAAATTATGGGAGATTTTAAAATCCGTAACTAATGATGTTGAAAGCGGCATAACCTTTTCCGAAGCCTTAAGTAAATTTCCGAATGTTTTTTCCTCTATATATGTTAACTTAGTAAAATCCGGCGAAGTAAGCGGTAAATTAGACGAAGTTTTAGAAAGATTAGCTGATCAGATGGAAAAAGATTATGATTTGAGAGGGAAGATTAAAGGAGCAATGACATATCCTGTTTTTGTTGTTTCAGTGATGGTTTTAGTAGGCGGAGTAGTTGTTATGTTTGTTATGCCTCAGTTAAAAACGCTATTTGAAGAATCCGGCTCTAAATTGCCATTCCTTACTAAACTACTTTTATCTACATCTGATTGGGCAAGAAAATTCTGGTGGGTTATAGTTTTAGGATCCGTTGGTTTTGTAGCATTGATACGCTATTATCTTAAGTCTAAAAAGGGGCGATGGGTGTGGGACGGTTTTAAGCTTAAAATACCTATTATAGGCACCTTAGCTAAAAATATTTACATGGTGCGTTTTGCTAGAACCCTGGGAACACTTATATCTTCAGGTCTATCGATTTTAGATTCATTAGCAATTGTCTCTGATGTTGTTGGTAATGTTAGATACAAAGATGCAATAAATAAAATCTCTAATCAAGTGGAAAATGGTATCAGTTTATCAGTGCCTTTAGAGCACAGCAACCTGTTCCCAAGTATGGTTTCCAATATGGTTGAAGTTGGTGAGAAAACGGGCAATGTAGATAAAGTTCTTTTTAAGTTATCCGAGTTTTTTGATAAAGAAGTGAATAATGCCGTAGCTACTCTATCAACTTTGCTAGAGCCTATATTACTGGTGATTATGGGTGTGGGCGTAGGTGTTTTTGTTGGTACGATATTACTACCTATTTACAAATTAGCTTCTGATATGTAAGCTATAACTGAAAAGCTGAATTAATCTTGATTTAATTAACTATTTATGGTATAATACATTAAAAGCTGTAGGTCGAAAGCTTAAGATACGTTTTAATAATTTATATATAGGTAAGAATTAAGGAGGAAAAATGTTTAAAAAATTCAAAGGACTTGCCTCGAGTAAATCGAGAGGTTTTACCTTAATTGAACTTTTGGTTGTTGTTGCAATTATTGGTATTCTGGCAGCTTTGATATTAGCTTACTTAGGTAATGCTAGAGAAAAAGCTCATAGAGCACAGGCTCAAGCAGGCGCAAGAGAGGTGAATACTATGGTTCAAATGTACATTGATGATAATAATGGTACTGAGCCAACAGATGCTATTATGCCAGATTTTGCTGCTACCCCAGTAACTTGGACTGATTATGGTACATTACCAGCAGGGACAGCTGCAAGTCGTGTGAACCATAATGCTTTCACATATACTGATGGTACGGCTGGAGATGGTGCTTATACTATTACAGGTAATCACGATGGACCTGGTACTGCCCAAGATGCAACATTTACTTGTACTGAAGCAAGTTGTACTTAGTCTTAAATTTAATTTAGTGCAGATAAAACAGCCCCGTTCGGGGCTGTTTTAAATTGATTATAAAATTAGTTGTCCTATTTAAATTTGACAAATTGGTAACGATAGTAAGCGGTAAGGTGGTAAGGGACGCACCCTTGCAATCCTTGCTGGCAAGGGTGCGTCCCTTACCAACATCCCCTATTAGTATTGTAACCAATCAATAAATTGACTAAAATTAGTTAAGGAAATAATTGAAATAGTTACTTTTTATAATTGTGGAGATTTTTTGAATAAGCAAGAAGATTTAACCCTGTTTAGAAATAGGAAAATAAATGAGGAAGTTTTTATAACTAAAAGTAATAAAACATTTCTAACGGGATTTACTTTAATTGAAATATTGGTAGTTGTTGCAATTATTGGTATTTTAGCAGCATCTATTTCTATATATCTTAATAAATCCAGAGCTAAGGCAAGAGATACAAAAAGAGTTTCAGATATAAGAAATATTGAAGGTGCATTAGGCGATTATTATGACGACGACTACTATTCTAATGGGTTAGGTGAATTGATTCCAAGGCATATGCCAAGCATTCTAAAGGATCCTAAAAGCAATAACGATTATAATTATTCTATTTCAGCAGATAAAAAATTTTATGAAATAAATGCTACTTTGGAGGTTAATAATAATTTAGCAAATAACGATGGCGGCAATCAAGCTTTTCCAATATACGAAGCCGGTAATAATTTAACGTTGCTCCCGTAATGAGCCAAGCTATCAAACCGCCAAGATCGTTAAGGGTGACACTCTTGATGCTTGATAAACACTTGGCAATTCATTATTCATTTGATATTTAGAGCATTAGGATTTAAAATTTGTTTATGGTTTCGATATTAGAATTTAGGAGTTTTCAATTATATGTTTATAGATCCGATCTTATTTAAATTTGAAGTTTTTGTCGTTGTTTGTCTCGGACTTATCGTGGGCAGCTTTTTGAATATGGTAATCTACCGCCTGAAGAATGGGGGAAAACTTGCTTTGGATCGTTCTCGATGTACTAAGTGTAAGAAAGAGCTTGGCATTCTTGATCTTATTCCTGTTTTAAGCTTTTTATTGCTTAAAGGCAGATGCAGATATTGCAAAAAGAAAATATCATGGCAATATCCAATTGTTGAGTTAGCAACAGGTATTATTTTTGTTTTTATTTTTCTAAATACTGAGCTTTTGAAAAATAATATCCCAATATTAGGAGGATCAAGTTCTCTTATTATTTTTGCTTTTTCCGCTCTTGTTACAGCCGCTTTAATAATTATTTTTGTTTATGATTTAAAATACTATTTGATTCCGGATATTGTTTTAACTCCATCGATTGTAATATCTGTTTTATTTTTTCTTGTTTTAGCTACTCTAGGTGGTAGCTATCCATTTTTGTCTAATCTTCTCGGTGCTTTAATTTTTTCCGGCTTTTTCTTTTTCCAATATGCTATATCTAAGGGAAAATGGGTTGGAGGAGGAGATATAAAGCTTGGATTGCTTTTAGGTTTTGTTTTAGGATGGAAACTGTCAATTTTAGCACTTATCTTGGCATATGTATCAGGCTCTATTATTGCTTTGACCTTAATTGCTTTAAAGAAAAAAACACGTAAAGATATTCTGCCCTTCGGACCCTTTCTTATTGCTTCATCATTTATTTGTATGTTTTTTGGCGGAGCCATTATCAATTGGTATCTAAATTATTTTCTTACTCATAGTTTCTAGAGAATTGAATAGAAAATGTTGGGGGATTGTTCTTGGTAAGGGTGCGTCCCTTGCCAGCTAGAAATTAAAATTTTTCTGGTGGCTAAATTCATTCTTGACACTAGGTCGCTGGAATGTTATTTTAATTCCTTGTCCTAGAATTAATATCAAGAAGATTATTCAATGTCAGGAGAGAAACTATGGAATTGACTCCTAAGCAGCAGGCAGTTGAGCTTATAAGAAAAAATAATAATATATTAATTACTACGTTAAACAATGCCAAAGGTGATAGTATAGCAAGCGGTTTGGCTCTTACGAGTATTTTAGAAAAAATGGGCAAAAAAGTAACTTTTTTGTTAAACAACGAATCGTACGGAAATTTTAAATTTTTGCCCGGCATAGAAAAAGCTCAGAAAGAATTCTTAGGGTTAAGGGATTTTGTCATAAGCCTATCTTTGGAAAAAGCAGAAGTAGATAAAATCAGTTATAACTCTGATCAGGGTAAACTGAATTTTTTTATATCCCCAAAGGAGGCAAATTTTACTTCCAAAGATGTTTCTTTTTCTTATGGCAATTTTAAATTTAATGTAGTTATTGTATTAGATTCGCCTGACTTGGAAAGCCTAGGAGCAATTCATGAAAATAATGCTGATTTTTTCTATAACCAGCCGGTGGTTAACATTGATCATCATGCAGGCAATGATTATTTCGGGGCTGTTAATATGGTTGATTTAACAGCAAGCTCTACCTCAGAAATTCTTGTTTCTTTAATAGAATCGTTAGACCCTAAACTGATGGATGAGAACATTGCAACTTGTTTGCTGGCTGGGATTATTTCTGATACAAGAAGTTTTCAGAATTCAAATACTACTCCAAAATCTTTAACGATTACTGCTCAATTAATAGCCGCTGGAGCGAACCATGAGTTGGTAGTTAAAAATCTTTTTAAAACAAAACCTTTCATAACACTAAAAGCATGGGGCAAGGTATTATCAAGCATAGAGACAGATGAGAATAGTAAGATTTTGTGGTCAATGATTGGCAAGAATGATTTAGACGGTTTTGAAATCGAAAAAGAAGTTATAGACGGCGTGATGGATGAACTTTTGTCTACCGCCCCTAACATCAATGTTTATTTATTATTTTTAGAAAGAGAAAATTATATAAAAGTCTTTGTTAGAACTGCAAGGCACATTGAAGCAGATAAAATAAGTCATCTTTTTGGCGGAACTGGCAAGGGGCAAGAAGGGGAGTTTATTATAAAGGGGGAAGATTTATCACTTGTTAAACAAAATGCTTTAAATAAAATAAAAGAATATCTTACTCAATTGAATCAGGGTTAGTCACTCACCACCTTGGCAAGGGACGCACCCTTACCCTTGCCACTTGCCAAGGTAAGGGTGCGTCCCTTGCCAGTTTACTAGTTTCTTACCTTTTAGTAGCAGGTGGTTGTTTGCATAGTCAATCTTTGTTATAATATATAACAGTAATAAGTAAAAAATTGGATACATCCAATAATA
>Ga0210044_10001866_pt1 | contig 32035 bp, 24 predicted proteins | sample CryGey13umfilter_2_FD_183959 | JGI IMG/M metagenome (GOLD analysis project Ga0210044, IMG submission 183959) | Groundwater microbial communities from aquifer in Utah, USA - Crystal Geyser 4/9/14 3 um filter (SPAdes) (version 2) | ecosystem: Environmental > Aquatic > Deep subsurface >...
GATAGACGAGGTCGTGACCCGACCGGCGATGGGGTCAACAACCCATCGTCCCGAAGAGCCGGATGTGAAAAGCACAAGTCCGGTTCTGTGAGAGCTGGGGACGGGTAACCGTCCCTGGCTACTCGACCGTACACCGGTACGCCGAGGACCGAGGGAGGAAGGCGACGCCGCAGATGGGGCATTTTCGGACGGGCACCAGCTAGAACGTGATCTCGTGCACCCCAACCACCCGCAGGTGATTCTGCAGAGACCCGAGCAAGATGCCGGTTGTCTGCCTCCAGTCTCCGTGGCGACTCACGCGGAGCTCATCGATCCAAGCGAGGCGACGGTGAATGAAGAAGAGCACGAAGGCGAGCAGAGCGCCGTCTCGTTCGGCGACAAGCGAGTGGCGCAGTCCCAGCGCCAGATCTCCGAGCCGAGTGCTCGGCGTGGAGGGCTTGCTGTTCGACGCCAGCTCGGCCATCGCATTGCGGTCGGACGGGAGTCCGAGTCGGACCGTCACCGCTTTGTCCCGCCCTACATCAGGGGGAGAGAGCTGGGTCGCGCCGCAAGGCGCCATCGCGCGTAGGGACGCAGCTGACTCGCTTCGAGACAGCTCGGTGCCGAGTAGCGTGCGAGAGCCGAGCGATCCCGCCAAATAGTGGTTCAAGAGCTCGGTCGACATCGTGTCACCTCCTCGATTTGAACATCCGTGTCCCCTCATCATAGGAGCCTAAACGCTGCGGTCGAAGTTCGAGGGTTTCCCACGGGTGACCCCGAAGGGTTGCGGACCAACTCTCGCAGGCGATTCGGTGACCGCACGGACCCGCCATATTTGGTGTCGGACCCAATTGGCACGACGCTGAACGCCGACCTTCTCGGCGACACCTCTGGCTTCGCCCACTCCTAATGGGCAGCCCGGGTCGCCATTGCCCTGAGCGCTGGTCTTGGACTTCGCCCCCGACATCTCCTCGCTTCTCGCCATCGGCACAATTTTCGTGGCCCTCCCGGTGCTCCTCGCCGTGGCCGGAGCGTGGCGGCGGGGTCGATTGGCCAGGCACGTCAACCAGAAGATGGTTCGCTGCTGCTTGCCTTTCGTGGAGGGGCCGCTGCGCGAGGCGGTCTGCGGGGCGATGCTGGGGGCTGCCCTGGCCGAGGCCGCGCTGCTGCCGCTCTCGCGCCGCCCACGCTGGGTGGTGAAGACGCGTCAGCCGAGAAGCCTCGACGGGGCTCGCTACGCGGTGATGACGCAGGTCATGCTCTGTGCGGCTCGCTCGCTGCAGCCTGACGGCGCCATAAGCCTCCGCCATTACGGGCTGGAGTTGGCGTATCTCAGTCGTTACGCCTATCGAGCCTCGGGCGCTATGCAGGCCGTGGCGCGGCGTTTTCGCCAGCGCACGCTCAGCGACGACCTGGGCAGTCGCTTCTCGCAGTCGGTCGAGGCCCTCTTGTGCGCCGTCCCCATCGCGTTGGCCTGGCACCACAGGCCGCCGCGCGCCGCGGAGCTGTCGGCGGCGACCGTGGCGCTCAGTCACCGCTCCGCGGCCGTCCGCGAGGGCGCGCGCAACCTCGCCGCGGCCATTGTGCGTGCGATTCCTGGACGAGCCGGACCGAGCATGGACAGCCGCCGAGCCTGGCTCGAGGCCGTCCTGTGCGACGCGGACACCCTCGACAGCGCGCGCAGTGTGGCCCTCTTTAGGGCCGCCGATCTCGCTGTCGAGCCTCTCTCGGTCGCGCTCGAACACTTCTCGTCGGGCTCCTGTGTAGACGAGGTCATGCCCGTCGCTCTGTACTTGGCTCTGCGCCACAAGGATGCACCAATGGAGGCGCTGGCCGAGGCCTCGAAGTTGGGGCGACAAGCGCGCTATGTCGCTCCGCTCGCCCTGGCCATCATCGGCGCTCATGTGGGGGCGTCTGCGCTGCCCGAGGCCCTCGTCCAAGCGCTCCAGGACCGACAGCTCATCGAGCTTTGGGGCGAGAAGATCGCTGTGTTCGAGCCCAAGTGACCGCGAGCGCAGGGACGTGAGGTGGCCCACTTCGAGCCACCTCAGTTGTGGGAAGCCAGCGAAATCCGATCAGAAGCGAGCCAGCCCGCTGACCCTCGGACCTTCGGGTCCCAAGGAGATGGTGGGTATGACGTAGGGCTCCGCTTCGGACTGCGCCGCAGTCAGGTCCGCCCAATAAAAGAGCGCGCCGCCAGCCATCATCAGGGCCGCTCCCGAACCGACGCAAGCACCACCAATGGTCCGCTCGTCTTGAGACATCAGGACGCCACCAGTCGCCAGCGTGGGCAACGCAAACCCCACCAGCAAGAACGCCGTAATCTCGGCTCCAGAGAGCTCCTCCTCGGGCACGGGGACGAACTCGAACTTCCCGTACGCAAAGCGCTGTGGTCCCGTCGCCTCTCCTTCGGGGAGGATCGTCACCGTCATTGGCGGGGCTGCTGTGTCTTGGATGTCGGTGTTACCTTCTGTCTGCACTCCCTCACTCTCTGCTGGCACGGCCTCTCCCTCGGCAGGGACAGCCTCTCCCTCCGCCGGAACCTCCTCTCCCTCGGCAGGGACAACCTCACCCTCCGCCGGGACGGCTGCACCGTCGGCAGGAGGGGCCGTCGTGCCCTTCTCGAAAGGGTCGACCACAGGGGCGTCCTGAGCGGCCAGAGTGATGGGAGCCAAGAGCAAACAGAGTGTGACGATGAGCAGAGTGGAAGCGCTTTTCATGACGTCCTGAGCGTTAGAGAGGCGACGCACCATACCAGAATTGCGGGCGCAGGCACGCGTCTTCGAGCGAGGTCGGCGCCGGAAGCGAACCCGCTCAGTGAATCTTGCGGGGGCGATAGCTGAGTTTGACGCTGATCTTGCCCCCAACTTCGCCGTCGAAAACGATCGTCTCGTCGTAGTGGTCGTCCTGCTTGAGGGTGAAGTTGAGCTTCTCGGCGCCTCGCGGAAATCGCTTGATCAGAGGGGTTTTGCCGATGCGTTTGCCATTGTAGAGCACCTTCGCGCGCTCGGGGTTCGATTCGATCCACACGTCGACCATCTCCGAGGGTTCAACAGCCGAGGTGTCCTCGGTCTTGTCCTCACTGTCCGAGCCTTGGTCGATGGCCCCCTCGATGCGCGCGAGCTGCTTCTCGGCCGCCTTCTTTTCCTTGCCGCCTTCGGCGACGGCGACCGCTTCCTTGAGCGCGTCCATGGCCGAGTCCGCGCTGCCGCGCTTCTGGTCCACAATCGCCTTCTTCATGAAGAGTTCGTACTCGCCTTTGATCGCGGCGGCTTTTCCGTAGGCGGCCGAGGCGGAAGCGAGGAGGTTCTTGGTGTCCTCGTCGAGCTTCTCGATGTCTTCGTCGGCATCTTCCGCGGGGACGGCCGCCGCTTCTGCCGCGATCTCTTCATAGAGAGAGGCCATCTCGACGTACGCCTCGGTCGCGTTGGCATCGACCTTTCCTTCGTCCTCGAGCTTGGTCGTCGCTTCCTCGTACAGCTTCACAGCCTTGCGCTTGTCGCCGGCGATGGCCTCGGCTCGCGCCTGGGCGAGGAGCTCGTCGGCGTTGAGCACGACCGAGGCTGGCAAGACGCTGTGGCCAGCCTCGACGTCTTCGGCTGCTTTTTCGGGAACCGGTTCTGGGGCTCGAGTCTCTTTCGGTGGGTCGACCTTTGCGACCGGTTTTGCCTGCTCCGCGGCTTCGGTCTTCGGTTCTTCGTTCGAGCTCGAGAGGAACAAGAAGACCACTACGCCGGCCAGCGCCAGGACTCCGAGCAAAGCCAGTAAGATAGGCCAACGGCGTGGCGTTGCGGTGGGAACCTCGGCGATGAACGAGAGGCCTTGCGCGCGAGTCGTGTTCATTGTTGGGGCAGTGCCCTGCAAAGTCGCAGGACCCGGCTGGATACGCTGTGTGCCTTTGTGGGTCTTGCCCTTCTTCCCCGTCGCGCCTTCGGCCAGATTCCCACCGACCGTCGTCATCAGCGCAGCGAGCTCAGCGTCGCGCTCACCCTTTGCAAGAGCCCGCAGTCGGTCGCGAATCCAGATGGCGGACTCCGGCCGCTCGTCGGCCTTCTTCGCCAACATGGCCTGAATCAGGCACTCGAGTTCGTCCGAGACGTTGGCGCCCAGGCTCGACGCCAGCGGCGGAGTCTCGTTGTAGACACGAAACGCCAGCGAGCGCAGGCCACCGCTGACCGAGAAGGGCACGTCGCCGGTCAGAGCTTCGAAAATGCAGCAGCCAATGGCGTAAATGTCGCTCGCTGGCGAAGCGTCTTTGGCGCTGATGAAGAGCTCCGGCGCGATGTAGCCCAACGTCCCCAAGACGAGGTTCGTCTTGGTCTTGGGCTGGTCGAGCTGTTTCGAGATGCCGAAGTCCATGAGTTTGGCGAGGAAGCCCTCGCTTCGGCTGCCTGTCAGGAGGATGTTCGACGGCTTCAGATCGCGGTGTACGATGCGGCTGGAGTGGGCTCGATGCAGGCCGTCGAAGACCTGCGAGAAGATCTCGGCGAGCTCGCTCTCTTCGAGCACTTCACGCTCAAGGAATTCCTCGAGTGTGGTCCCCTCGACGTACTCCATCACGAACCCGACGGGCTCTTCGTGGAGCACGCGGTGGACGGCGACGATGTTGGGATGTGGCTCCGGATGGACGAGTTGCGCCTGGATCGAGGCCTCGTTGAGGAAGCGCTCGACGACCGCCGGCTCAGCCAAGCAGGCTGCATTGAGGAGCTTGATCGCCACCCGCGTGCCCAGGACCTTGTCCTTGGCTAGGTAGACGCGGGCCATGCCTCCTTCGCCGAGCAACTTCTCGACGATGTACTGTCCGGCGACTTCGTCCCCAGGCTCCGGACGCTCTACGGACTTGCGCTCCTGTTCGGGCTCCGCCACCAAGCCTGAGAGGATGTTTCGGATGGCAGCGAACGACTGGAAGCGTGCGGCTGGGTTGGCTTGGATCGACTGGTGAACGACGGCGACGACCTCTTCGGGGAACTCGGACCCGACGAGCGGCGTGCTCAGAGCGGCGGCGTCCGGCAACTTGCCCGTGATCGCGAACAACAAGGTGGCGCCGAACGCATAGACATCCGCCAGCTGAATCTTGCCGTCTGCCTCTGGAGCTCGGTAGGATTCGGAATCGAGGTCGAGCTCTGGCACGAGCTTTACGACTGGTCCCGAGCCGGCGTTCATGAGGAGGGGTTCCAGGCGGCCGGCTCTCTGTTCCACGAAGATGCTGCTGGGGCGCAACACCCCATGCCCGATCCCCTGTTCGTGAAGAGTCAGCAAGGCGTCCGCAATCGGCAAGAACAAGTCGAGCGCAACCTCGACTGGCAGAGCCCCATATTCTGCAACGTAGTCCGCCAGCGTGGTGCCCTCGACCAACTTCGTGACGGCGCCCACGTCCCTTCCGTCGTCGATGATCTTGCGGACCGCCAAAACGTTGGAGTGGTCGACGCCAGCGGTCGTCTTCATGGCCTCGAGGAAGGCCGCGCGCAACGGCGCTCCGCCACTCTCGAGGCGCGCCTCGGATACGAGCGTCAGCCGGACCGATTCTGCCATCCCCTCATCGAGGCAGACGTAACACTCGCCCAGCGCGTCGGCGCCCAGAAACCGTCGGATGACAAGGTTCCCGGCGACGGTCTCGCCCAGCAATCGTGAGCCCGTCGACGACAGCTCGGGTGTGGCAGGTTGCGTCATGAGAGTGCTCTGAAGGCGATGGCCCGACTATCATTCGTGAAGTCAGCGTGTCGGGATTGGGATCGCGCAGGGCCCGACTCTGGACGAGCCGACACTGCGCCATTGGACCATTGCGCCGCAGTCTACCTCGCTTCGCGCCAAGATCAAAAGTCAGAGCCGGTCGAAGGGCCGAGCCCTAGAAGAACCACTCTTTTTCGTAGCTCTCCTCGCGACCGGAAGGCGGGAAAGTCAGCGCCTGCAGCTTCTCGACGACACAGTCTCCAAGCCCAAGAAAATCAAGGTCGTCCTTGAGCGCCTCAGCGCTCTGGAAGACGCCGTCGGCGTCGACGTAGACCTTGATCTTGAGGCTCCGTGGCTCGTTCTTGAGCTTCGCCGCTTTCTTGTGCCGAAACGCTTTCATCAGGCAGGGGTTGATCACCTCTTCGGTCTTGCCCGCGAGGAGCTTGGCGACCTCGCCGGAGACGTCAATGAAGGTCGGCTCGGGGGCAAGCTCGGGCCCCACGTCGAGCTCGGCGACGATCACCTCGGCGGCCACATCCTCGACGACGGGTTCGGGCGGCTCTGTCGGACTGGATGTGACCGTCGTCGTCACCTTGCCTTCCTGCGAGCCCAGCAGCCAGCCTCCGACGCCCAACAAGGCCATGGCGACGAGCACCAGTGCCGCCCACAAGAATAGCCCCGAACCCTCTTTCGGAGCGGGGGGCGTGATCTCGATTGCGCTGACCGGGCCCCGCTCGCCGGTCATTTCGCCAAGCCCCTTCTGCAGCGCCTCGAACATCGTCCTGGCGCTCGGCCGGTCGGCCGAGCTCTCCGAGAGGCTCGCCTCGAGCAGGTCACGCAACCAAGGCGAGACTCGGGGGATTGCCGCTCGCAGGGCTTGTCCTCGGGGTCCTGGTTGGGAGGTTTCGGGCAATCGCCCTTGCAGCGCCAGCAGCATCAGCGCCCCGAGCGCGAAGACATCGGAGGACTCGCTCGCAACCCCATTCGAGCCCCACAGTTCAGGGGCGAGGAAGTTTTCAGACTTGGTTTTGCGCGCGAGCTCTAGGCGAGAGAGCCCGGAGACCGTGTCCAGTCGGAAGTCCGATAGCTTGAGCTTTGGTTTGCGACGCTCGGCCGCTTCGCCTCCGGTCCAGGAGACCAGGACATTGCTTGGCTTGAGGTTGCGGTGCAGGACCCCCAATTCGTGTCCATGGGAGAGCGCCTCGGCGGCACTCGAGAAGAGCTCGAGGACGGTTGCGAGATCGGGCCTGGCTTCGGAAACGTAGCGATCGAGCGCCAAGCCCTCGACATACTCGACGACCAAGGCAGTGATGGAGTCTTGGGCAACGACGTGTCGGATGGCGGCGATGCCGCTGTGGGTTCGGCCCTGGTGGAGCGAGGCTTGGGCCTTGGCTTCTTCGAGCAGTCGGGCTCGTCGCTCGGGGTCGTTCCCACGCAAGAGCTTGATGGCGACGGGGACGTTCAAGCTCTCGTCGACGCACTTGTAGACCGAGCACGTAGGTCCGCGGCCGATCCGACGTTGTACTTTGTAGTCGCGGGCAATGCGCGTCGGGTCCTGGTCCGAGCTCAGCAGCGCCTTTTCGTCGCCCACATCCACGCCTTCCCCTTGCAGGGCTCGGACGAAGGAGTGGGCGGATTCGAAGCGTTCGGCAGGATCCTTGGCCAGGGCGACGTAGATGGCGTGTTCGAGATCGCCCGAGAGCTCGGGGCAGTACGTGCGAGGCGTAGGAACCGGTTGCGACGAGACGCGCATGACGTGGGAAGGCATGGCATCGACGACGAAAGGGACGGTACCCGTGAGGATCTCGTAGAGGAGGATGCCGACCGCGTAGAGGTCGCTCTTGGTGCTGGCGCTGGTCGCCGAGTCGAAGAGCTCGGGCGCCATATAGGCGGGAGAGCCGAACATCGACTGTGTCTGGGTCAAGGTGCTGGTGAAGCCACTGTCTTCGTCGGGCCGGTTTTCCAGCTTGGCGATGCCAAAGTCGCCGATCTTTGGTACTAGACGGCCGCTTTTGCTCAGCCCTAGAAGGATGTTGGAGGGCTTGAGATCGCGGTGAATGATCCCTTGTTCGTGGATGAACTGCAGTCCGGCGAGGATGCCGGTCAGAATCTCGATGGCGGTCGACTCGGCCAGCTGCTGGTGAGTCTCGAGGTAACGATCGAGGGTGCCCGCACCGTCGACCAGCTCCATCACGATGCCCAACTGCGTCGGTCGGGTGATGACTTGCCGCACGGCGACGATGTTTGGGTGGGGCCGCGGTTCGCTCAGCCGCGTCATCAGGCGTGCTTCGCGGCGAAAACGCGCGACGATCTCCGGATTGTCGGCCATCAAGTGGTCGTGCAGCAGCTTGAGCGCGACGTGGTCTCCCGTCTGGGTGTCCGTGCACTGATAGACAGTGGCCATTCCTCCCGAGCCGAGTCGTCCCAAGACGACGTACCGGTCGGCGATGGTTTCGCCCGATTCGAGGACGCTCATTGGCGCCCTCGAGGTTTGCAGAGGAACCACAAAGCCAAAGTCCGCACCGAAGCTGGAATCACGGGATGAACTGCGAGAGAGAGGAGGCGCAAGGGATCGTTCTCAGCGACCGGCGATGGAGTTGCCGTCAGTCGGAGCGTCAGTAGTCGAAAGAGGGGGAGTCGTCGGGGTCCTCGAAGTAGTTCTCCACGCCGTATCCATCGTCTTCGGTCTCGTGACCGAGCACGTCATCGAGCGCCCTCTTGGCCATGTCGACGATCTGGATGGATTCCGCCGCCTGCGACGCCTGGTCGCGTGCGGTGACACTCAAGATGCCGTTCGCGTCGATCTTGAAGGTGACATCGATCTGGGGAACCATACGAGGCGCTTGGGAGATGCCCACCAGGTCGAACTCGCCGAGGAGCGTGTTGTCTTTGCAGTAGCGTTCCTCGCCCTGGTAGATCTCGATTCGAACTCGGTCTTGGTTGTCGCGGCTGGTCGTGAAGCGCTTCGAGACCCGATGCGGGACCTTGGTGTTTTGCTTGATGATCGGCGTGAAGATGTCGTTCAACGAGCGGATCCCGAGGGTGAGCGGGGTCACGTCGAGGAGCAGGACTTCTTCCTGGGGATCGACGAGGGTTGCGGCCTGGATGGAGGCTCCTGTAGCGACGACCTCGTCCGGATTGACGCTGGCTGCAGCCTCTTGACCGAAATACTCCTCGGCGAGGCGGCGAATCAGCGGCATTCGGGTCATGCCGCCGACCAGGATGAACTTGTCGATTTCGTGCAGCCCGACTCGCGCGGACTCGAAGGTCTTGTCGCAGATCTCCAAGGACCGCTCGACCAGATCGATGCACATGTCCTCGACTTGGTCGCGGGTCAGGCGGGTGTAAAGGTTGACGCTCTGGTCCACGTTTGGGGCGACGCGGTTGAGTCGGATCTCGGTGCTCTCCTCGGTGGAGAGGCGTACCTTGGCCAACTCTGCCGCGTCGAGGAGGCGCTGCATGGCCATGCGATCGAAGGCGATGTCGACCCCAGTCGTTTCTTTGAGGTGCTTGGCGAGGTAGTTTGCGATGCGTTGGTTGAAGTCGTCGCCTCCAAGGTAGCTGTCGCCACCGGTCGACAGAACTTCGAAGACGTTCTCGCCGATCTCGAGGATGGAGATGTCGAAGGTGCCTCCGCCATAGTCATAGACGGCGATAGTCTGCCGTGCACCGGAGCCATAACCGTAAGCCAGAGCGGCTGCGGTGGGTTCGTTGATGAGCCGCAGCACCTCGAGCCCAGCCCGCTCGGCCGCGCGCTTGGTCTCGCGGCGTTGGGAGTTGTCGAAGTGGGCGGGGACGGTGATGACAGCCTGGGTGATCTCCTCGTCCAGCGCGCGTTCCGCGAGGCGCTTTACCTTCTTGATGACGGCCACGGCCACGTCGACGGGCGTCAAGCGCCGCCCGCCGATCTCGCACAGCGGGGTGCCGTCAGGTGCCTGCACGACGTTGAAGGGTAAGTACCGCAGGGCCTGTTGGACGTTGTTGGAGCTAAACTTCTGCCCGATCAGCCGCTTGGCCGAGCAGATCGTGCCGTACGGATTGGTGACCATCTGGGCCTTTGCCAGATGTCCAACCAAAAACTTGCCGTCTCGGTTCAGGGCCAAGACGGACGGAGTGGTGCTCCTTCCTCGCTCATCCGTGACAATTCGAGGCTCACCATCGAGGACGACCGACACGCAGGTGTTCGAGGTTCCAAGATCGATGCCGACGACGTAACTCATGAAGGGTACTCAATCGCTAGGTTAGGGACCCGCGCCACTTCGGGATCGAGAACTGGCGGGTCGGGAGAACAAACCGTATCGTGCAGAACGACTGTAGCTGCTGGGAAGGCGCGCGCAAACATGTTGGCGTTCTTGGGTTCGTTTTCGAAAACCAAGACCACGTCCCCCAAGGCTCTGAGCTCCTCGATGACCTCCGTCTTGAAGCGCAGGTCGGTGTCCTCCCAACAAGGTTTGGTCCGCAACACAATCTCCCCATCCAAGGGGAACCCGTGGCTGCGTAGGGCTTTGACAGTGCCTTCGCGCATGTTCTCGGTGTCGCGGCCCGTCAGGTAGTAGGGCAGCATCCCAGCCTCGATCGAGCGCTGAACGAGTTCCAGAGCCCCGGGATAGGGCAAGTCGTATTGGATGTAATTATCCAAGAAGAATCGGACCTTCCAAAAATCTCCCAACGCTTCCAAGACCGCTTCGTCCTCGTAGCCCAGCGCTCTCAAATCGTCTTGGAGCAGATAGCCCATGGTCGCCGGGTCGAGGGCCGCGGCAAAGGGCAGCAGCTCTGGTCGTAGGACGCAGAACTCCCGCAAGATCTGCAGACTGCGAGCTCCCGTGTTGAACAGCGTCGAGTCCAGATCATAGATGACGATCTGGGGTCGGTCGTGCCGACCTCTCGCGCATCGTTTCAGGGTCTCGATAATCAGTCGATGAGACACGATAGCTCCACGCCGGGCGCCAGCGAGGTGCGGCGCCGTTCACACCGCGCGCCTCACGGATTCTGTCAGTGCGCGGCGGCTTTTCCCTTCGGTTTCGCGTTCCAGATTCGAGTCGCGAGGTAGAGGCCGATGAGCGCCACTGGGATCATCGCCACGGGCCAAGCCCAGTAGTTGTCGACCACCTTCGCTGCATCACCGGTCGGCAGAATGACCGCAAAAGTCAGGGACATGACTCCAGTCCCCGCATAGACGAAGCCATCAATAATCCCAACCGCCGTTCCCACGTTCTTTGTGCCCCCAAAATCCATGCTCGCCGTGCCAGAAAGCATGCCGTGGACGCCGATGACCGCCATGGACATGAGAATGGCCAAGGGACCCAGCAAGTCTGTCTTGTAGACGAAAGTCATCACAATCGCCCCGAGCAGCAGCACTCCATAGAGGAGCGCCGCCACAGGGCCTCGGCGTGCATTGAAGACCCGGTCCGAGATAATTCCCGCGACGACGCCTCCCAAAATACCCGCAGCACACAGCAGGATGCCCCAGTGTTCACTCACGAAGGGTTTTACTGCCGCAGTTTGCTTGGTGAAGATTGGATACCATTGCATGATCGCCTGGCGAATGAAGCCGCTGCAAAACTCGATGAAGGCGATCGTCATGATCACGCCATTGGCGAGCATCAGCTTGAAGACGGCACGGCTGCTGAGGCGCGGCCCGTCGTCGCCGGAGGAGGCGTCGGCGGTGTCGAAATTCTTCAGACCAGCCTCGGCGGGGGAGTCGCGCACGACTGCCGCAACAACGAGTCCCAAGAGCGTCAAGATCGCCGCGGGGACGAAGAACACCCACTCTGTGGGGAAAGCGTTGGCGATCGCCCCGCCCCAATCGTAGGCAAAGTAGATCCCCAGAGAGATCAGGATGCCAAAAATCGCGCCAAACACACCGCGCTCCTGAACATGGAACCAAGGCGCGTTGACCTTGACGATCGCCACCGCGCCGAAGCTCTGGAAGTACATGTTCCCGGCGTACAACACGGAGAATACGGTGATGATGTGGTGGGTGTACTCAAGGTAGGTGACGACGCCCATGATGATGTTCATCACCGCGGCACCTGCACCTCCGATGAGGATGGCCTTGCGACCCCCGATCCGGTCGGTCAGCGGTCCGTTGATGATAAAAGAGACCCCGTAAACGAGGGTTCCTACACCAAAGATGATGGCAAAGGCCTCGTTGTCCATCACCGTCCCGAACGCCCTCTTGGCCACGTTGAGGTTATACCGTCCCATATACAAGAACGCATAGAGGAGCCCGAGCGGAAGCCAGTTCATCACTCGACGCCGGCGGAACGACAGAGAATGGCCGAGCTCGATCCTGGGAAGCCGGACGATGACGATCGAGACGACCGCAAGCAAGATGAGAATGGGAAAGAAATTCTCTAGCCACACTGGCATGAGTGCACCCCTGTTGCGATGCAGCGCGATGTCCACCATCTGCTGCGATCGTTCGCGTTTCCAGCTCGAGCGTTCTTGCTGACCATCGACTGGCTGACGCCATGGTTTGGCTGATTGACAGGCGAGAAAGGACACCGCCATCGCACATCGTCTGCGACTCGCAACCCGATCACGGGCCCGCCCTCATGCCCACCGTTGAGGTGGGCGACTCCCGCGCACCAGCCAAGCACAGCGATCAGGAAATGGCCGACTCGTCGGCGCTCTTCACTTCCGCCTCAAAGTACAAGATCCGCTGGCAGTTCTGGCAGGTCTCGAGTTTCGTGCCCCGCTGCAACTCGATGTAGAGCTGTGGTGGGAGTCGCATGAAGCACCCTGTGCAGGCACCGTCCGACGCAGAGACGACTGCACGTTGGCCAGGTCTTCTGCTGCGGATAAAGCGATAGCGGCCGATCACGGGAGCTTGGATATCTTTGCCCAACGCCGTGATCTGATTGCTGATCACCGTCGCGCGGTCTTGGATCTCCTTGGCCGCCACTTCGATAGAGGCTTGGTCTTCGTCGAGCTCCCTTCGCAGCTCGGCGATCTTGGCCTCTCTCTCGGAGATCTGGCTCTCGGCCTCGTTGATCGCGGCAGAGAGTTGTCCAACCTCTTCCTCGATCTGCGATATGGACTTCTTGAACCCTTCGACCTCGCGCTCGGCCGCAGCATACTCGCGGCTGTTCGTGACCCCGTGGAACTTGTTCTTGGCGTCGTTCAACCGACCCTGAGTTTCCTCGACCTCAAGCCGTTTCGAGCGGTGCAGCCCGCGTGTTCCCTCGAGTTGCTCTCGTTGGGCCTCGAGATCACTGGACAGACCCTCGAGCACGAAGCTCGAGCTCTGCAGTCTCTCCCGATCCTTCCCGATACGCTCCTCGAGTTTGTCTTTCTCCAGATCCAGTTCCTGCAGTTGTCGGAGTAGTTTGAGCTGTTGCTTCAATTTTTCCCTCGAAAGCTACGCAACGTGATGATTGGCACTCAGCAAAATGACCACGCCCAAATGCACTTGACCATTCGGGCGCGGGGTTCGGATATTTGAATGTACTGGCCGCTGTTGGTGGGCAAGTGCCCGCGTTGGGTTCACCCCGATCGAGCAGACGGTCCTCGTGAACCTGGTCTCGCCGGGATTTGGGCTCTCCCTTCGGAGAGTAGAATTTTCGAACCAACGTTTTTTCAACGATCGTCCAGTCTTGAGGCAGCCCGCTCGTATGGGCCCACCTGGACTCGAACCAGGGCGTGGCTGATTATGAGTCAGCTGCTCTACCAACTGAGCTATAGGCCCAAAGCTGTTCACGCGAAAAGACCTTCTGAGCAGGTTTGCTCGGTCGCGCGAAACTATACCCAAGGCAGCCCGAGGTGTAAACCCTGCAAGTGGATCTCGGAGGGCGTTTCTTGGTCAACCTCCCTTTGGCTGGACCATGGGCGGCGGATTTGTGAGAACCCGAAGGGCGGCCCGCAGGAGGCGCGCGACGGCTCTCGCCATCGACGACGCTACGGGGTCGGCAGATGGATATCATCGCTGGTATCCGGCGTACCGTCCTCACCAGCCGAGAAGATGACGAAATGGCGAGCATCCACCTGCTGATAGATAAGGGGGTTGCCCCATCGATCCACAGGCCACTCTAAAGCAAACTTCTCGCGCAATCGTCGGGCGGCTTCGTCGCGATCCAGCGGCGAGCCCCCACTTGCAGCTACGGCCATCATGTAGCTGGTCAGCTGCCGCAACACGCGTTGGGTCTTGTCGTCCTCATCCTCGACACGGGGAGTCGTCCCAGGAGCCGACAGGACGACAGGAGCCGAGGGGTCTACGAACACGCCGGCCGGCGCGACATCTGCCGGGATTGCAGCCGCAACCTCTTGGGGTAAGGGAACCTGAAGCTCGCACCCTGGCTCGGCCACAACCACAGCTTCGGTTGCGGCCGAACACTCGCTTGAACCTACGGATGGTTGCGGCTGACAGGCAAGGCCAATCGCGAGGGCACTCACCGCGACGCTTCCCAATAACAGGATTCGCAAGCGTGATGGGCGGCCAGAACTCATTGTTCCTCGACCCTCATGTCGTCGGCCGTACCCTCTTGGCCGTCGGGGCCAGACGAATAGACTTCGAAGGTGTTGTCCCCAGTCTTCTTGTAGACGTAAGGCGCCCCCCAGGGGTCGTTCATCCAAGAGACCTGGTTGTAGAGCTTCAGAGCCTCTTTCGCCGCGGCGAGGTCAGCAGGAGCGCCGCCCTGTGCGGTGATGCCGAGCAGGTAGTTGTTCAGCTGACGAAGGACCTTCGCGGCCTTCTCGTCCTTGGAGGCGACCTTCTTCACCTTGCCTGGGCCCGCCACTTGTTCGGGGGGAGGGCCACTCGCATTTCCGCCGCCTCCGCCACTCGACTTCTTCTCCTCACAGCCAGCCACTGCCAGCGCGAGGATGAGCCAAAGCATCAGAAGCATCCCCAACACCCGTTGGTGCAGGGAGCGAGAGAGGGTGCGATGACAGCAACGAAGCATTACCTTCTCCTCAAAGATGAGGGCTGCCTCGTCATCGCACCCGGTCTGTTAGAGCGCTCTCTAGCAGGCACCGTAGATGTCGAGCAGCCGAGTCGTGCGGTAGGACTCCAGCTTTGCGCGGTACTGGAGGTCGGGTTTACCCGCAGCGTACTTCGCTTTCATGATCGCGTCGACCAAACCAGACTTGTTGCCGAACTCTTTTTCGACGATCTCGAGATTCTCATGCAGCCGGAGAAGTTTCTTCGCGCTGGTCGTGCGAATACGACGCTCGAAGTCCTCTTGAGACTCGTCGTCGAAGGGCCGCTCGAGCTTCGTATAGAGCAACTTTGCCAAATCGTGCTTGGTACCAAACTTTTCTTTCACGATCTGACCTGGATTCTTCTTCATCACTAGCCTCCGCTCTCGCGTCTCTCTGGGGCTGCCTCGTCGCTCTCAGCAGCGAATTTGACAAGACCGCCGTACCTACCACAGCAAAGGAAGGCATGCAAGACCCAGATCTCGGTTCAGAGGCGGTCCGACAGCTCGAAGTACCCCTCGTAAACTTCCTTCAACCGTCGCGCAAGCTGGCTCTCGCCACATCGCAAAGCAAGGTCGGGCAACGCGCGGTAAGGACCATCAAGGAGCACAGGAGTGTCGAATCGTGAAGAGCGGCTCAAATACGACGGGGTTCGCTTCTCGAAGCGCCTCTGAATTTCCTCCGCGTAGCCAATCTGAGGCCGCTCGCCCTCGAGCCACTCCTCCCAAAATTCACAGCTCACCGAGTCGTACGTGGGATAGACCCAGTTCCCATCGCTATCGCTGTGGCTCAGGCCCCCATAAAGCGTCCGCGGAATGAGCACCTCAACGAGGTCGTAGCCATGTTGGGCATTGACCGGCCACGTGATCCCTGCGGAGTTGGCGAGGCATTGATACTCTCGCAGATCGGTCAACATCTCTCCTTCGCCCAAAGGACATCGGTGAGCGAGCGCGGGCTCTGCATGTTCGATGTATTGAGGAGGCCCTGGGACCGACCGCGGATAGTCGCTCGCAAACACCCAAGGCAGGGATGCTGGAAGACAAAACAATAACGCCACTGCAAAGCCGTGCCTCAACCCACGGACTGGACGGCCGTACACCTCCCTCGAGGTGTCCTCGTCGAACGCGGGAATGACCTCACAAAATTCGGGGAGCGAACGCGGGACCATTGAAGGGATGCGCCCTGGCGTGAGCATGTCCGCGATGACCGCGACCAGCGCGTGCCAACTCGTCTGGCGATGTCCCAAGAGGCGACGGGTCTCGACCATCACCAGGAGGTCCGCCCCAGTATCGTCCATCTCGAATGGCCAAGCGTTGGCCTCCAAAGCTTTGACGACCTTCATCAGCTGTTTGGCTTGCACCGGGTGTTGGGAGCGCTTGACCCGCAATTCGAGCCGCTCCCGGCCCACCAGACCGAAAGCACCATAACCCGCTGGCCATACCGAGAGAATCGAGCTCAATCCGCGCTCGTCACTCATCGACACCGAGAAAGGTAAGCCCATCCGCGCAAAGGACCTCACGTTGCCTCTAATCCCCGACGCGGTGAGCTTGATGGTGGAGGGCTCGGTCGCTAGCGCCTCGTGGATCGCCGCCAGCTCGGCAGTCAAAACTCCGGAGTAGCGCGTTAGCCCTACACTCCCACCCCAAATGAAACGCCAACAAGACAGCGCCAACAACGCGGAGATCATCATCACGGGCAGATAATGCCCATTTATTGGGTCGTCTGACTTGAGCACCGGGAAAACGAACGTCGATATCGCGAACCCGACGATGAGGGCACAGCCCAACAAGGCCGAAATAATCACGCGAGGCGCTTGGCTGTTTGGTTGGCCCCAGAACTTCAATCGGTCGACCGGGTGCGTTTGAAACTTGGACTCTGCCGGGGCGCGCCGTTTGCGCTGAGCGATGTCCAGGGCTGGCAGACGTGGCGGGGCGCCTCCTTGAGTCGAACAAGCCAAATACAAGAACGACCAGATCTCAGGGAACATCTCGGGTTCGTTGAGCACTGGAGCGTCGCTCTGCTCGACGGGCAGGGACGAAAGCCCATCGGAGCGTGTCTTGAGGGGCAGCGCTACCTTGGCTTCGAGCCAGGTCGCCCCCACCCTGGATTGCAGCCCACTGGCCAACTCCGCTTCGGACTCCTGTAGATCTTCGGTCCCTTGTTGACGAACCCCGAGCTGCAGCCACGGCATCGCTGAAGCAGGGGAGAGGCTCACCAACACTCGGAACGGACGCTCGAGGTCGAAGACCAAGTCGCTGCACCCTTCCGCTCGGACACAAAGAGTGTGTCGGTCGAGCCTCCATTCCACCCGTCCACCTGCCTCGTCATAGGCCGTCGCCTGAACCGTCCCCTTGGTTCGTGGGGGAAGCTCGTCGAGCCACACGATCTGGGCTACGCCACCATCACAGTCGAACGCTTCGACGAGACGTTGAACCCGCGCGGTGACCTCCCGAACAGGTTGACCCTTTGGGACACGCACACCGAACTCTCGATACCCCTCGTGAAAAGCGTGTGTCGTGGCAGGCAGCTCCTCTCGCAGAGCGCGCCGGGCGTGGGAGCCCATCTCCCTGGCATGATGGGTGAGCACCAAGGTGCTGCGGAAGAGCCGCACCGTCCACTCAGCCGAGACCATGATGGCGTGCGCGTCGCGGTCGTTGGGGTGCCGAAGCTCGATGCGGTCGAACCAGTTCGGGCCAAACGCCTCGCTGAGGTCGGCCACCATCGCTTCGATCCGGACGCGGTCTGCGGGTCGCCATTCCGGTCGCACCGCATCCCACCGGCGTCGCGCAAGCGTCACACCGTAAACAATTCTGTAGATGAGGTAACTCGCCCCTAGAGCACAGCCAAGACCAAGGGCGACACGCCAACCAGGCAGCGCACCCAGCGGCAGGTAGGCGGGCATCCCCATGAGGACGGTGAGTAAGGGGATGATGGCTAGGCGCCGGCGCGGCCCACGCAGTGTCGAAGACGAACTGACACTGACCTCGGGGGCGTAAGGGTTTGGCACGGTCAGGATCGCTGCCGCGAGCAGGAAGGACAGGACCAGCATCGTGCCAATAGGGCTGGCGTCTTTGAGGGTGTTCCCCATCACAAAAAGGAGGTTCACGCCCAGTGCGGCGAGAACCGCGGCGACCCCGGCAATTCGACCTGGCCGGCGGCGGCCGAGGTCGAAGCACTTGCGCGCTGTGTCCCAGTGGATCGCTTGGGGGGACGCAGCGGGCTCGCTTCGAGACCGCTCGGTGCCAAGTGGCGCGCGATATCCGATCGATGGCTTGGCTGAAGGCATGCTTTCCTGTCGGCAGCTCAGGACCGTGTGCGCAATCTACGTCGTAAAAAAAATGCTGGGCGGACGACCGATTTTCGCAGTACAACTGCCTAAAATGACGCGCGAAATCGGTCGCGACAAGCGAGGTAATAAACCCCAAATCGTTCCTCCCGCGAACGCTTTGGCGGCTGCAGTGCAAGACAGCCAAGAATGCAGCCTCGCCACGGCTGTGCCCAAACAAGCCACTTTGGACCTCGACACATTCCAGAAAAGTGGAGCCCTCGTGCATCAAACTGAGGTCCTGGTCTTGAGAACTAGTCACCGACAGGTCTATGCTCAAAACGTCTGAGTTCCTGTCGAACACGAAGAGCAAAAGCTAGGAGCAATCGCCGACCAGACTCGCCAACAGGCGATCGCGCGCTTCGAGCCACGTTGGTTCCGAGTAGCGCGCGAAATCCGATCGCTTACAGATAAGTTCTCGCTCAGCGGCCCACTCCACAGATCTTCCTGTCTGGTGGCTTGGCCAGCAACGCTCCGCGAGACCAATGAGGACACAAATGCACTCACTCACGAAGCTCTCGCTCACCATTGCGCTGCTCAGCGTGACGCTCGCTGCCTGTGATGACGAACGCCAATGGCGTCTCTGGGACACAGCCCTGATCAGCGACACGACCGACGGTCATGGGCCTTTCGTCGTGAGCACGCGAGTCGATGGTCCCGTGACCTCGGGCGATCTGCAGCTCTTCTACACGCTCGACAAAGGCATGAACTGGGACGTGGTGACCATGAGGGCGGAAGGCGAGGCCCGGTATGTGGGCGCCATTGACCCCCTCGACGCCACACAGGTTAATTTCTATGACCAGAGGCCCTGGCCGGCTGGCACGACCGTACAATTCTACGTCTCCCTTACTCACCAAGGTGGGACCGAAACGGACCCAGCGGGCGCGCCCTTTGACTCCCCTCCCTATTCGTTCGTGATCGGCAGCGATCCGCGCCGCGCGCAGCTCACTGAGCTGGCTCCCCGCCAGGGTTCGGCCCTTGGGAACCAGGTCGTGTTCATGACTGGCGGAGGCTTCGAGTCCACGATGCAGGTGCGCTTCGGGACCGTGGACGCCCTTGCGGTCGAGGTGGTTTCGAGCGATTTCGCCAGGCTCACGACGCCACCCCACCCCGCAGGGACCGTCGCCCTCGAGCTCGAGCTGAGCGATGGCACCGTGACGCGTCTCGAATCGGCCTTTACGTTCGAAGGCAGCGCCGTCTGCATCGGAGATCAGCAATGTCCTGCGGGCTACGTATGCAACGCTGGCGTCTGCAAGCCAAAGCCCCTCTGTGTCTACGACGAGGACTGCCCCTCCGATCTGGTCTGCGAGTTTGGCCAGTGCCAGCCGCCAGCGTGCGGGAGTGACGCCGACTGCCTCGAAGGATATCACTGCCTTGGCGGGCGCTGCGCGCCGCCGCTGCCCTGCCAGAGCGATCTCGAGTGTGCGCAGTTCCAGATGATCTGCGTCGAGGGGGCTTGTCAATTCCCCAATGGTTGCCGCAGCGACAGCGAGTGCAAGCCTGGCGACATCTGCGTCTATGGCATCTGTCAGCCGCGCCCGAACGAGTGCATCCGCGATACCGACTGCCGCCCCGGCCTGATTTGCGAGTTTGGCCAGTGCGTCAATCCCCCGGTCTGTCTCGTCGACAGCGACTGCGACCCGTCCGAGGTCTGCCAGTTTGGCCAGTGCATCTACGTCGGCTGTTCCGGTGTCACGCCCTGTCCGCCGAACATGATCTGTGACCTCGCCAGCGATCTCTGCGTGCCCCGTGATCCCTGCGACATCATCGGCTGCCCGCCGTGGCTGTCCTGCGATCCTCTGACGCTGCGTTGCGTCGAGTGTTTCTCATCGACGGAGTGCGGCACGGGACGAGTCTGCGTGAATGGCCTGTGCACTGGGGAGTGCAGCTCCGTCACCCCATGCCAGCCTGGGTACATGTGCATCGATGGCTATTGTGAGCAGATCGATCCCTGCCAGAACATCACCTGCCCACCGAACTGGGTCTGTGAGCCCGATGTCGGTGGCTGTGTCCCCCTCGATCTTTGTGGCGGCATCGCGTGTCCGCCTGGCTACAAGTGTGACCCGAGCGCTGGGATGTGCGTTCTCGTTGACATTTGCCAAGCGCTGAACTGCCCGCCTGGCACACGCTGCGATCCCCAGATGCAGACCTGTTTGCCCGTCGGCCTCTGCGACGGAGTGGCCTGCCCACCAGGGACCTGGTGCGATGCCAACTCAGGTCAGTGCATCCCGCAGCCATTGTGCACCTCGTCCATCCAGTGCGACGACGGGCGGTTCTGCAACGGAATCGAACGTTGTCTATCGGGGCGATGTGAGGCGGGGGGGGCGGTTTCTTGCCCGGCCCCCGCGCCATGCTGGGTCTCGTTCTGCTCGGAGGCCGCCGGAGGCTGCGACCGGCAGCAATTCCCAGACGGAACCCCCTGTCCAGGAGGAACCTGCCTAAACGGGACGTGTAACCTGCCACAGTGCGTCCGCGACGCCGACTGCAACGACAGCAACCGCTGCAACGGCGTCGAGCGCTGCCTCGCAGGAACCTGCGCCCCGGGCCTCCCGTTGACCTGCAACGACAACAACGTCTGCTCGCTGGACACCTGCTTCCCAGATGTGGGGTGTTTCAGTGAGTTCCTGCCGGACGGAACCAGCTGCGGCGGCGGCAACGTTTGTCTTGGAGGGGTCTGCAACTTTGGCTGCACGAACGACAGCCAGTGCAGCGATGGACGCGCCTGCAACGGCCGAGAGATTTGCCTCGGCGGCGCGTGCGCCCCAGGCCCGCAGCCCTCCTGCAATGATATTGACCCTTGCACGCAAGACATCTGCGCGGAGCCCAATGGCAGCTGCCTTCATCCGGCTGCTCCCGACAACACTCCCTGCGGACCCGGCCTGGTGTGCCTGGCTGGCGTTTGCAGCGGGCCCCCTCGCTGCACGAACAACGCCGACTGCAGTGACGGCAGCGCCTGCAATGGCCAGGAATTCTGCGTCAGTGGCCAGTGCGTCCCAGGCATCCCTCAGTTCTGCGAAGATACCAACCCCTGTACCGGCGAGGTCTGCAACGAGCCGTTTGGGACCTGCACCTTCCCGACGTTGCCCAACGGGACGCCGTGCGACGCGGCTGGCCGTGTGTGCCTGGCGGGCATCTGCGGGGCGCCTCCGACCTGTACGACGCAGCAAGACTGCAATGACGGTCTGGCGTGCAATGGCACGGAGTTCTGCGTCAATGGGACCTGCCTCCCGGCGCCGCCGGTCGTGTGTAATGACAACAACCCCTGCACCCAGAGCCAATGCGCCGAGCCGTTCGGAGTCTGCACCAATCCGCCGGTTCCCGACGGCACCCTCTGCGACAGCGACGGCCGAGTTTGCAAGGCGGGCGTCTGTGGCAGCCCGCTCTGCACGACGAACAGCGATTGCGATGACGGGCTGCAGTGCAACGGCGCCGAACGATGCGTAGGCGGCGCCTGTATTCCCGGCCCGTCAATGCTCTGTGTGGACGGAAATCGCTGCACGTCCGATCAATGCGTCGAGCCCTTTGGTCTCTGCCTCAATCCACCGGTCGCCAACGGCACCATCTGCGACACCAACGGTGGGACCTGCGAGAACGGGGTCTGCAACGGAACCCCCGGTTGCAGGTCCGATACGGATTGTACGGATGGCATAGTTTGCAACGGCAACGAACGCTGCGTTGGCGGTCTCTGCACAACGGGACCGGCGATCGGTTGCGGCGACGCCAACGCCTGCACACTCGACAGCTGCATCGAGCCCTTCGGCGTTTGTGACCATCGAAGCCTCCCCAACGGGACCATCTGTGGTGTTGGCGGAGCGACCTGTCAGGGTGGCGTCTGCCAAGGCCCGCCACAGTGCCAGAGCAACATCGATTGTTCGGACGGACTGGCCTGCAATGGCTTCGAGTCCTGCATTGGCGGCACCTGTGTGCCCGGCCTGAGCCTCTTCTGCCGGGATAATAATCCTTGCACCCGCGACCGCTGCGCCGAGCCCAGCGGCCTCTGCGCCTTCGACCCGGAGCCCGACGGTGTTCCATGCGGGCCGATGGGCGAGGTCTGCATGGCTGGACTGTGCAAGGCCGTGCCGACATGCAACACGAGCGCTGACTGCAGCGATGGAGTCACCTGCAACGGCAGTGAACGCTGCGTAGGCGGTCTCTGCATCCTTGGCACCGCAGTGCGTTGCGACGATGGGAATCCGTGCACCAGCGAGAGCTGCGTCGAGCCGTTGGGCACCTGTGATCGTCGACAGCTGCCCAACGGCACGATCTGCTCATCGACGGGGCAGGTCTGCTTCAACGGTCTGTGCAGCATGGGAGGTTGCTCTAGCGACATGGAATGCAGCGACGGTCAGAGCTGCAACGGAGTCGAACGCTGTGAACCGGCGAGCCGAACCTGTCTGCTGGGGACTCCAGTCGACTGTTCTATGGTCGTCGGAGACTGCCGTATTGGCCAATGCGTCGAGAACGGTTCTCCGACGGGGAGCTGCTCGGGTATGGCGCTGCCAGATGGGATTCCCTGCCAAGACAACGGGTCGTGTCGAAGCGGCGTGTGCACCCACTCGCCTGGCGGGTGTCGTGCGGACGCCGACTGTGTGCCTCCGAGAGTCTGCGACCCCTTCCAGTCGCAATGTGTGACCGTGGCCTCGTGCACGACAGACGCCCAGTGTGGCCCCGGCCAGCTCTGCATCGGAGGCCAGTGCACGACGATCAGCCAGTGCAACAGCAGCGCGGACTGCCCATCTGGAACCGTCTGCTACAACGGCACGTGCTACCTCGCCCCGACGTGTTACAGCGACTTGGATTGTGCACCCGGCGAACAATGCGACGGTTGGGCTTGCCAGCCAGTGACGTGTTTGGTGAACGCGGATTGTCAGGAAAACTGGATGTGTCGTGCGAGTCGGTGCATCCCCCCGGCCTACTGCACCACAGCGGCAGACTGCCCGCTCAACGGATTGCAGTGCATCAACTGGGTTTGCCAGAACCCCGGTGGCTGTCAGATGGACGCCGGCTGTCCTCCAAACCAGAGCTGTCTCTGGGGAGGCTGCTACTTTCTGCCTCCACCAGACTGCAGCTTCGATGTCGACTGTTTGGTCAACGAGTTCTGCTATCTGGGGTATTGTCAGCCGCGCTGAGTTTTCGCGGCGTGCCCTCTTAGAGCCGGCACCTCTTGGTGGCAACTCGCACCAAGAGGTGTCTATGAGCACTGAGGCTGACTCACCCAGAGCGACGTCGCAGTGCGCCCGTCGAGCGATCTCCACCAACGGAACCCAGAGATGAACACAAGACCCGACTTCCTCAACATTGAACGAGACACCCGCCGGGCCGCGCTCGTGCTCGCCGTGGGAGAGCTCGACATCAATGGACTGGGGGGACTGGGCTTGGATGCCCGGACCTGCGCTGCTGAGGCGGTCCTCGCTGTGTTTGCACAGGTGGGGGTAAGGGCCAATGACAGCAGGGGAGCCCGAAGAGCCAGCTTGCCCATAGAGGTCGTTGCGACGCAGCTCGAGCTGGTGCTCAACCGAGCAGACGCCACCAAAATCGCCTTTGTGGGGGAGGCCGAGGTCGCTCAGCTCGTGAGCTCCCAGTTGGCGGGCGCACCGAATTTGGTCCTCGATGTGCACTTCATCGATCGAACCGAACGGCCGATGTACCTCGAAGCCGCACTCGACGTGCTGGCGACTCAACTGCTTCCACACACCACCCTGGTCGTGCTCAACCATCAAGAGGTCGAAGCGGTCACAGGCCACCGCATCATGAACCCTCGAGAAGCCAAGGACGCCTGCCGCCGCATCCATGGGCGAGGGGCGCGCAACGTGCTTATTACTGGAGGGCGTTGGGAGGAGTCTCACGCTGTCGACTTTTTATATGACGGCGCAGGCCTGACCGAGTTCGGGGCCGATCGCCTCAAGCGACCAGGTTTGCGCGGTCCCGGCGATGTCTTGGTGGCTTCCATTTGCGCACGTTTGGGTCGGGGCGAATCGCTTCTCGAGGCCGTCGGGGAGGCGAAAGCTGCCGTGCATAGGAGTATCGAGCGCGCGGTCAGTACCCCGTGGGGAATGCTGCCAGAGCCAACCGCAGGGTTGCTTCGTTTGGCCGGCAAAGACCTTGAGCACATAAGGGAGAAGGTGGCCGTAGGCCCCCAGACGTCAGCCCACCAACAGGCATAGGACACGATTGGTTTATCGGGGTTGCAGTCTAGTAAGTGCAGGCCTAGACTCCGCCACGGAAGCGCTTCGGTCCTGGTGGGCTGCCCGGTCTTCAAAACCGCGTGGAGGTATCGCGTACCGATGCCTCGGCGGGTTCGATTCCCGTGCGTTTCCGTAGCTCGAGGGAGACGGATGTTGGTGTCTTCAAGAAAAAAATTCGTATCGTGAGATTGTGCGCAATCAGCAAGTGGTGGATAGGAAAGCTGATTCAGTGAAAGGTCGAAAGTTTGCTCCACGTTCGTTTCATGAGAAAGTGGAGGGACCTCAGGGCCCCAATGACCGACGCGAGCGCGCTTTGGTTCGTTGGGCGGCAGGTTCGAACGTGACGGTCATGGATGACGGTCAATAGTTTGCTCGGGTCTGAAATGCTGGGTAAAACAGCTGAAGTTGCACGGGCAGACTTCAACGAAGGAGGATACGTTGAAGAAGTATGATTCTCAGGGCAAAGTGACCCAAACGAAAACAGGCTTGAAGTCGAGGCTCGAGACCGAGTCTCGTACTGGTGATACGAACCTTTCGACCCTAACTCCTGAAGAGGAGAAGGCCATTCGCATGCGCTACGGATTGAGCGAGGACGACAGTAGGGTTCTCGAGTTTGCGGTGGGGGCGAGTCAAGATGCAAAGATGCGGCTCGTGTTGATGGAGGCGTGTAATATCGCCGATCTCGACGGCGAGGTCCCTCTCGCCGCTGCGTGTTCGACCGAAGATCCTCGGGTCAAGGATGTGATCGACCGGTTCAGTGGACGGGAGTCCTAGGCCGACATCCGTCGAAATCCTCCTTTTCATACAAAGGCCCTATGCTTCGTGCACAGGGCCTTTTGTTTTCCCGCATGCCCCTGTCGCGCCTCGACTTCCGCTACTGTTCGGCCTCGCGAGATCTTGCGTCCCGTCGTCTAGAGCGCCAGAGCGACCCCAGCCAGAGGGCGAACACAATCGTGATGAGGCCCCAAGCGGCGAGGGTGTAACGCTCGAAGAGAAGTTGGATTGCCTCGACCTCTCCCCCAAGCAATCCACCTGAGAAAAGGACGAGACCGTTCCACAGTAGCGCGCTGCAAACGCCCCAAAACGCGACGGAGATCCACTTCAAACCGCCAAGCCCTGCAGCGACGAAGAAGAAAGCGCGAATCCCAGGGATGAAACGGTTAAGCGCGAGGTAGGCGGCTCCATGCTTTGCGAAGCGCGAGAGGATGTCTTCGATCGCTCCTTTGATGCGACGAGATCTCAGCTTTCGCCCGAACCAGCTTTCGGGATGGGAGCGCAACCAGCACCCCACACCATAGTCGACCAAAGAACCGACTAGACTCCCGATGGTGACGGCGCTCAGCACGAACACTGGGCTCCAACCCCGCGCAGAGACGAGGATTCCGCCCATCAAAGTGACCGAGTCCCCAGGGAAAGGTGGAAAGAGATATTCGACCATCGCGGAGAAGAGCAGCAACATGAACCCGAGAAAGTTCTGGTTCGCCGCGAGGAAATCGAGGACGGATTCGAGCACGAACACCTCTTGCTCCGCGTCGGACGACGTTGGCATGGGTCAAGGCCCAAACGCTCCGTGTTCATCCTATTCGCAGAGATTCGACCTTCGTAGAAATAGGACGAAACCTTTTATACCCGATTGCCGACAATACTGTAGGGTGATCGGAGCCGCTTGGCTGAGGGGTGAAGATTTCGCTAGACTCGGCGAAGCGACTGAAGCCCAATCGCGCGCTGGCTCAAGCCAGCTGTTTCCTGTTAGCGCGCGAAATCCGATCGATGGTGCGGTTCATACGGCTAGATGAGTGTGGGCACGTCATGGTTGATTTCATCAAACCCATCGGAGCAAAAGGCGTCGACCTCGTCGATTCCATCGACCTCGTCGATCGGACCACAAAGGTCGAGGGTGGGGCTGCTGCCGAGATGGCGAGCGCCCAGCGCATTCAAACGGGGCAACCTGTGGATGCCTTGCAGACAGCGATCAGTGAGGTTGCTGCTGACATCAAGTTGGGCAACGTTCCAGATCGTGAAGCCGCATCAGACGCCGTCATCATTCGCCTCGTCAACCTGCGATTCCCTCACCTCACCGAAGCCAAGCGCACGAAACTGTTGCTGCACATGCACGAGGTCCTACATCGAGACCCGCAGTTTCAGGCCCGCATAGAGGAGCTCATCGCACTGTCTCGAGTTTGACACTCAGCGCGACGCACTGCGCGTCTCGTAGAGCGAGACGATGATGTTTGCGGTCTCTTCGACCGCCTTCGTCGTGACGTCTATGATGGGCCAGGTGGGATTACGGCTGAAGAGCTTGCGCGCAAATCGCAACTCCTCCATCACGTGCTCGCGCATCGCGTATTCGGAATCCGGAGGCAGTCCGAGTTGCTGGAGGCGATTCCGGCGGATGCGGATCAACAGGGCTGCGTCGACAGTGAGGGCAAACACCCGCGATTGGTCGATCTCGAAGAGTTCCTTCGGTTGGTCGAGGTCGAGCACAATCGGAGAGTTGGCGACCTTGTATCCCTTCTGCGCAAGGTAGCTCGATACTGGGGTCTTGCTCGTGCGGCTGATCCCAACCAAGACGATATCGGCCTTGTGAAAGTTTCGCGGCTCCTGGCCATCGTCGTTCTTGACAGTGAACTCGACCGCATTGATCCGTTTGAAGTAGGCCTCTCCCATTTGGTGCAAGAGACCTGGCTTCCCGGCGGGTTCCTGATGAAGGAAATCGGAGAGCGTCTCAATGAGACTTCCGATTAGGTCCACTGACCGGAGCTTAGCCTCACCGAGCTTTCCGACGATCACACTGCGCAGAGTTGGGTTGACCAGAGTGTAGATCACCACGGCGCTGCGCAGCTCAGCCTCTTGCACGATGCGGGCGACTTGCTCGGTGGTTCTCACCCTCGAGAAAACCTTCACCTCCGCACTGGCGCTGCCGAATTGCATCAGCGCAGAGCGGGTCACCTTCTCGGCTGTGTCCCCGGTCGAGTCGGAGACTACAAAAAGACAATGAGGGCTAACTGTCATCGCACCTTCGCCCGAACGTCAGCGACTGCGTTCGACTTGCTTTATCAAGTCGTCGAGGTAGTCAATGTTCGTCACGGTCCAACGAAGCCACTCCCGCTTCATTTCCAAGATGACTTCCACGTCCTTGTGCTTGCTTCCCCGAACGCTCTTGCTCGCGATGGGGATCTCGAAGGTGACATAGACGTAGGTGAACCCTGTAGGTTCATCTTCCTCGACGAGCTCAATGTTCCAATAGCCCGCCTTACCTTTGAAGGGAGGCGAGTTGAAGATCCCCGAGAGCCGGCGAGCCTTCCCCCGCAGCTCGTCGTCTTTGAGCAGCTCCTCCATGGTCCTGAAGTCGCGGGTCACCAGTGCCTCGAAAAGTCGGTCAGCGGCGTCGTCAGCAGGCTCGAAGATGAGTTTGCAGCCCGGCACGAAGAGGGTGAGCACTACAAGCAGCAGAACGCCCGCGACTTTGGTTCGTCGATGTGCCGCGTCGGAAGAGAGAGTATTGCTGAACGACATTTGCACCTCCCAGGTGGAACCTTGCCTCCGAGCATAGGCCTGCCACGAAAGGTTTGCCATCTCTTTCTCGACGCTTAAGTGCCGAACTGCAGCCGCCGACAGAGATGAGTGTGCCTTGCACAATGGCCAGCCATGCGGACCCGTCAGAAATTAGGGGGCAGGAGCCGGAGCTGGCGCCGCAAGAGAGTAGGCGGCGAGGGTATCGGAATCCATGGGCCACTCCCCACCCAACTTCTGGTTCAGAATGACCACGACCCGAGTGCCGTCCTTCGTCCAATGAACCGATTTGACCTTGATGGCGGCGTACTCCGTACGAGTCGGGTCCGAGACAACCGCGACGTATCCCAGAGTGCCCTCCTCGGCCCCCATCTTGAGGGAGAGCTGGAACTGCGCACCGAAGGTCTTTCCGACCAAGGTGTAACCCTGTTCGGCGGTCTCGCCGGTGATTCCTTTGTCCGTTAGGGCATAGGGGGCGATCTCAGCACTCTTCAGGGCCTTGCTCAAGCTCGTCCCCTCGAGGGGGTAAGATGCGATCGGGGTAGGGGTCCCGACTTGGAAGACCAACAGCGAATCCCCCGCAATCTCGTCCTGGAGATGGATGCCATAAAAGTCAGGGTTGGTGCCAAACCCGACGAATTTGTACTCGATCTTCTCATCGTGGCCAGCAAACGCCACGGCAGGGAGAAGGAGGGCGACTACGACGAGTGCAGTGAGGAGCCTAGGGAGGGAGGTTTGGTTGCGTGTGGACATCAGGGACTCTCCTGAAGCGCTCGAAGGGGCGGGCTTTCGGCGCTCTCGACGGTGGCGAACATCAATTGCATGGGACCAGCAATGAGTTGTACGGACGGCGAGGGCTTTCATTCAAGCACAAAGCCCTGACGCAATTCGACGGCTTTCCCCTCGAAGGTCTCGAAGGTCCATCTGCCCTTCTTGCTCAGCAAGCACTCCTCGAACGGGGTTCCGCTGATGGCTTTGTCGATGTTGACGTTGGAGGTGGTTCCATCGGGTTCGACCGTCACGGTCAAATAGATCTTTCCAGCCGCGATCGAGCCGCTCTTGAGCTGTCTCTGATGGCACTCCTGTACGGCCTTCGAGACCTTCTTCAGGCCGGACTTGAAACGGTTGCGCTCGCTCGACTTGACCTTTCGGCTCGTCGTCGCGGCGTACTTCGAGCCCTTTGTGTCGAGCGTCGTTGCGATTGGGGAGGCAGTTCCGCTGAGGTCCACAGCACGCCTTCGCCTGGAGCCTGTTGCGAGTGAGGAAGGCATCAGATCGCTCTGAGGCTTCACGCCCACGTTCTCCTCTTCGCTGGAAGACAAGAGCACTCCCGACTCCACCTTTGAGTCTTTGTCGGTCACCACACCCTCGAACTTGTTCAGAGGGCTCACTATCTCCTTCTTCGGATCGGTCTCCCCCTTCACCCGCGGTTTGGTTGTCTCGTCGGACCTCCCCGTCTTAGCGCCGTGGACGCTAGGGGCCTCGCTCGAAGCGAGGACCTCGCCGTCCACGGTGTCAAACACGAAGCCATTGTCACCAGCTCCATCGTCCCCGACCTCGACCAACGTGAACTCGGCGATTGGAGCGAGACGTTCTAGCTCCGCGTCGTCGATCTCCTCACCACCCTCACTGACGAGCGCAGCGCCTGGTTGCCACTTCTCTTCTGCATCGATATGGGTCTCGCTGTAACTCAGCACTGCCCAGATGACGATGCCGACCAACGCCATCCCGAGCACCGCAAGAATGGCGTAGAGCCTCACTTTGCGGTTTTGTTGTCTGAGATGGTCGATGTGGATGAGCATGCTGCGTTCAACCGGCGCATGACTCGCTCCGCTCTCGTGGGCTCGTTCGATCGCGCTGAAAAGACGCTTTCGCGCTTCCTCACTTTCCTTGCTCATCCAGCCCGTCTGCTCAGAACCCTGAGCAGAGACGGTGTCGTCATCCAAGTTGACGGTGTCCATCTCCTGCGACTCGAGGGTGGACAGTGCAGGGTCGAGCAGGGGCATGCTGTCGGTTCTCATGCCGAGCGCCCGCAACTGCTCGAGGTCTACGACACGGCTCGCCCCGTCGATGTCCAGATCGATCTCTGCGTGTGATGCTTCGTCGACTTCTGCGTGCGATGCTTCGTCGATTACATCCGCAACCGAGGTGGTGACATCCTCACTGACCTCGCCACGTGCATCAGGACTGGTGGCCGCCGACCGGTCATCAGCACCCTCACTGTCTGCCACCGCCTCGGGACGACTCTCCGCAGATAACGTGTCGAGCGTCCCCTTGAGGTTCTTTACTCGCTGCGACGGTCGTTTGGCTTCGACGCTGGCCGCCTCGGTGCCTGTTCGAGCGAGCAGCGCCGCAGCTCCCGAATTCGGATCGGCAAAAGGATTCTTTGCGGAATGAGAGACCTGCTGGTCTGCGATGATCTGATCAAAGGGGGCAGTCGAATGTGCGGGCGACCACGCCCCCAAAGCTCTGTGCCAAACGTAGCACTCCGCTCCCAACTCACGTGACGTAAACTGAGCCACCAGATCTTCTTTCGGAAATGGACCGAAGCTCTGGCCATCCCTCGAGTAATACCAATCGGCAATCGCATTGGGCCGTTTGGCTTGGGGCTTACTCCCACCGAGCCCTAGCCGTGCTCTCAGGTCCGCAGCTTCGACGCCCCCTTGATCTTCCGCCTCACGCCGTGCGGTGATGACATGGTCGCACTTCTGGCACGTCAGCCTCACGACGCGGCGGTGAATCTTGTCGTCAGCAACAAGGTATTTGGCACCACAAGCATCACAGACGATCTTCATTCACACCACCAAACCTTCGTGGGCAGCGACCACAGGCCGCTAAATCGCAGCGATGCTAGCATTGGGGACGTCGATCTCGCAACCCAGGTTGTAACAATCGCAAAGTACTTTCAGGGGATGCCGGTCGAGCTTCCCTGCTGGAAGGTTGCGCGCGGGGCGGTTGCTATCTACCGGACCGTCTGTAGACTACGCGCTGGTCAACTCACTCGAGCCCGATAGATGCCGTGAAAGGTCGTCGCTACTTCATCGTCAAACTAGCCGTAGTAGTCATTTACCTCTGCATCGCCGCCGCTTTGGTCATTTGGATCATTGCTGGATGGCCGCGTGAGGTCACCAATGACATCGGGGCCGAAGTTACGGCGTTACCCGGTGCACTGGAAGGCCGCACGCTCATCCTCGTGACCAACAGCAGCCCCAAGACCTGGAATCGGGTCGAGCTCACGGTCGACGACAGCTACGTCCACACGACTGGCTCCATCGAGGCCGGCGCACAATACAGCGTGCCCCTCGACGATTTTATCTACACCTACGCCATCCCTCGTCGGTGGGATCGTGGCTTCTGGGATGGTTTGAGCGAGAAGAAGCAACCCAGTGAGGATGACGTCCTGACCGGAGTTCCCGCTAAGATTCGTATCAAAACGGACGTGGGTGAAGTGGAAGAGAGCCTCGCAGAGGGCCAACGCTCCCAGTGAGCCTAGTGCCCGTCCGGAAATGCCCCATCTGCGGCGTCGCCTTCCTCCCTCGCTCCTCGGCGTGCCGGTGCGTGGCCTGCGTCGCTCGGTCGTCGGCTCCTTTCACCTGGGGCATTTGCGAACGGGCACTCACAAGATGTCCTTTGGGAAGAGTTCGGAATTCGGTCGCATTTTCCACCGATCTCAGCAAAACACGCAATTTCAAGATGGGCAGGCTTCGCGCAACTCAAGACCCTGATTCAGGCGCAAAGCGATTGGTACGATATCGACGAGGAATGGAGTACCTTCGAGGGGTATTGGCGGCCCAATAACTGGACTGAGCCGGCGACGCACAGGTCTGCGAACGAACTGTGGACCTGAACGGCATTGCTCTCGCACAACCTCGGACGAGAGCTCGAAATGCAAGCGAACCTCCCATGTGACTTGGACGACTCCACGCGCTCACCTCGTTGGCACTTCGAGTCGTTGGGCACTTTGCAGAAGGCACTCCTGCATCAAGCCGGGCGGCTCATTTGCCCACAGGGCTCTCGCATACTGGTCATGAACGAAAATGCCGCTGTGCGAGGTCGTCGAGCTACTACATGGGCGAGGAGTTGAGACTCGCTGCGTAGTGAAGCCAAGCGACGGGCATATCTGGCGGCAGCCGCCGCCCGCGGGCATTTGCGCGAGCGATGATGCCCACGACCTCTTGTTCGCCAGTCAGAGTGTAGGTCCGCAGCCTACCTTTGGGCGCAAGTGCCACACCAAGGCACCACCCGGAATTCGCCGACCGCCGCGCTGAAGGGGCGCTCCCAGAAGTAGTCCAGTACGGAGCGCTGGGCCGCGCGTGCGACGGCCCGAACTGCGTCCGACCGCCCGAACTGCGTCCGACGGCCCGAACTGCGTCCGACCGCCCGAACTGCGTCCGACCGCCCGAACCCGCTTCGAGGAACCGCGTCCGACCGCCCGAACCCGCTT
>Ga0210044_10001868_pt1 | contig 32028 bp, 30 predicted proteins | sample CryGey13umfilter_2_FD_183959 | JGI IMG/M metagenome (GOLD analysis project Ga0210044, IMG submission 183959) | Groundwater microbial communities from aquifer in Utah, USA - Crystal Geyser 4/9/14 3 um filter (SPAdes) (version 2) | ecosystem: Environmental > Aquatic > Deep subsurface >...
GCCAGGATCAAACCCTCAAGTTCAATCTCTGTAAAATAAACTCTATACAAAATTTTCAAGTACCTCTATCAAGAGGCCCTCTTTACAAGCATCCTTTCCTCTATCCAGTTGTCAAAGACCCAAAAAAACGGGACCAAACCTATAGGCCCCATTGACCATGCCCGCTGTTCTCAACTGAGCTTTCACTCTACTTTCAAAAGAACTTCGCGTTACTACTTAAATTCAGCAGGCAAGGAAGGATTTTACTAAACCTGACAGGGAAGTCAACAGTTTTTTAACTAAAAACGGATATTTTCTTTTCATTCTTGAATAAGGGCCTTCCGCCCTTTATCTGAAGGTAAAAATCTGTGAATTATTGGCTCAGAATTTGACCATTTTTCCTTTCAGAACATTGGCCGCAACCAGTACTGGATCCCATACCGGCGCAAAGGGAGGCGCATAGGCGAGATCAAACATGGAGAATTCATCCACGGTATTTCCATTGAATATTGCCACTGCTACGATGTTGATGCGCTGGGCGACGCCATTCTCACCAATCATCTGAGCTCCCAAGAGGCGACCGTTTGTTTTTTCTCCTACCATTGCTATCTGAATCGGACAGCTTGTCGGGTAGCCATGGGCCGCGGAAGCTGCCGTAATCACAACTTCTTTGGCATCAAATCCATCTTTCAGTGCCTCATCCAGGGTCATGCCGGTTCGGGCGACTTCCATCTCAAAAAGCTTGAATTCCGCGCTGGAGATTGTACCTGGAAATCTGGCGGATTCCCGGGCTGAATTCAGCCCTGCCACTCGTCCATGTTTGTTTGCAACGGTGCCAAGGGGAACGTAGATTTTTTTATTGTTGATTCGATGAAGGGATTCGGCGCAATCTCCCGCAGCAAAAATACCTGCAACGGAGGTTTCCATCCGTTGGTCCACTGCAATGGCTCCCGCCGCGCCGAGTTGAATCCCCGCATCTTCAGCCAATTTTCCGTTGGGACGGATTCCTTTTGCCACCAGCACAAGGTCGGCTTCCACAAGCCTGTCACTCAGGCGGACACCTGCCCCGGTAATTCTTTCCACTTTTGCATTTGCAATGAGGGTTACACTGTTTTTCTTCAAGGTGTCGACAACTGTGTCCACAATTTTTTCGTTCAATCCAAACATTGGCGTAGAGCGGGCTGAAATCAATGTGACTTCAATACCGCATTTCCGAAGCGATTCGCACATTTCAAGTCCCACATAACCAGCACCAAGAATGGCGGCTGTCCTGACTTTGCCATCTTCAAGCATTTTCTTGATATGGTGTGCATCTTCAAGGGTTCGAAGGACCACCACATTCGGTCCATCGGAACCGGGAATCGGGGGAACGTACGGTGAGGCCCCGGTGGCAATGATCAGCCGGTCGTAGTCGTAGCTTCCCTCAAGACCAGACGGCAGTTTTGCAAATTCAATTCTGCGTTGAGCCGGAAGTATCCGGGTAACCATGTGCCGGGTGCGTACATCTATCCGGCGTTTTACCTTTGCATCCTCCACACTGAGGGCAATGAGATCTTCCAATGCAGTCTGTGGATTGGAGATGTAGTAGGGCGTACTGCACGCGCTATATGAAATATGTTCGCCCTTTTCAAATACGACGATTTCGGACTCAGGATCCACTTTTCGGATCCGGCTGGCCGCACTCATTCCTCCCGCGACTCCACCGATGACTGCGTAACGGTTCGTCATTCCTTCACCACCTTGCTCTTAATTTTAACGACACCATTTTCTTCGACCACCCTGCATTCCAGCTCTTTTCCCTGACCGCTCTGTTTCGCTTTTTCAAGCCTGTCGGAAACTCTTTGAACAAAGTCATCATAGGATAGCGTAACCATGCCTTCGTGGATGGTCTTCATTTCAACGTACTGTCCATAGAAGGTCTCCAGATCGTTCTCCTGGCTCGTTGGACTGGATAATCTCAATTCCTTCCTGTTTTCCTGCGAAATCGGCTTCGATGACCTGCCTGGTGTGGAGGCGGCTGGTGTCTGAGCACTCCGATCCGATGCCATTCCAGACAACAGTTCTTTTACTTTTTCCTTATTTTTCTCCCGAATCCCGGACATTCTGTAAAAGTTGATTTTCAAGACGTTGAAAGTCGCTATAAGATTTTCAAATCGGAACTTAGATTCATATTTTTTAAACACGGTTTTGTGAAGGAGTTTAATCATGTCCTTAACCCGCTTTTCCGCAAATTCAATATTTACGTCCGGAGCGTTGGAAAGAAAGCGATTATACTCCATCCTCAGGCGCTTGATATCCCTTTCAAGGTTGTCAAGGAGAATCCGAACTTCATCTGACTGCATTCAAAAACTACCCCTTCCGGAACATTGAGAGGATGTTGCTGAAGAATCCACCCTTTTTCGCAGTGGACACTTGGTTTTCTTCTCTCTCTTTATACCGAAGATAGGGGTTATCTTCTTCGTCAAAGTGCTTTCGCTGCTCATAAACGTGCATCTTAAACACTTTCATCAGTTCAGGGACCCTTTCTGCGGGAACCCATACCTTTGAGCCCTCCCGGGAAACTTCATCAGGTTCCAGGAGTCTATCTTCAGAAATCCACTTCTTCAGCTCATCAAGAGTCAAACCTGTAAACTCATTTCCTTCTACTCTCACTATGTAGCGAATGCTATTCGGGTCCTGGTCTTTGGTGGGTTCGTCCTGAACAAAATTCTGTTGTGGCATCTTAGACTCCAGATCCAATTCTATTTTTTGTTCCTCTTTCTTTTCAGATTGATTTGCTTCCTCTCCCTTGCGGATAGAGGCATCAATCTGCTCTTGTGAAATCCTCACCGTCCCGCTTCCCGCCGCCTCGGGGGGCATTTTAAAATCAAGATCAAGATTGAAACCAGTTTCAGGGGGCGGAACGGATTTTTCCCGTTGAATTACGAAAACGTTCTCACATTTTCTACATTTTACTTTTCGACCCTTTTCGGGGATCAAACTTTCATCTACACGGTATTTCTTGGAACAATTGGGACAACTAACTTCCATTCCTCACCTCCATGTACGGATGAAGTAAAACCAATTTGGTTTATCCATTACATTTATAATAGGCAATTTTCAGGATTGGGCAAGGAATTTCTTAACTTCGTCCATGGCTCGGGTAATTTGGATCGGATAAAAACTGTCCAGGAAGCTCTTTCCATAGCGCTTCGTCAACAGCCTGTTGTCCAGGACAACAAGTATTCCCCGATCTTCCCTACCCCGTATCAATCGTCCCAATCCCTGCTTGAATTGAAGCACAGCCAATGGGACCGAATAGCCGAAAAAACCATTCTCCATTCGGGAAGAACGTGCCTTGAACACAGGGTCATCCGGTTGTGGGAAAGGGAGCCGGTCAATGATCACACAACTCAGAGCCTCACCCTTCACGTCCACGCCTTCCCAGAAAGAGAAGGAACCGACCAACACAGCATTCTTTTCCATTGTGAAGCGCCCGACAAGGCCCGGCGCGGAGCTTTCTCCCTGTTTTAACACGTTTAGCTTTGTCCGCTTTCTCAGTTCAGAAGCAAAGTACGCCACGTTTCGGTGGCTGGTACAAAGAAGGAAGGCCCTACCCTCTGTTTTTTCCAGCACCTGTATAATTTCTTCCAGTGCTTTCGGCCGGAAGTCTGCCTGGTTTACTTCCGGCAATGATTGAGGAACATACAAGAGCGCGTTCTTTTTGAAATCAAATGTTGAGGCCAGCAGCTCACCTTTTGTCTCTTTTAACCCGACGCGGCTTTGAAAAAAATCCAGTTTTGAACGGATTGATAAAGTGGCGGACGTCATGATGATGGACTCAAAGTTCATCGTAAGCGCCTGTTCGATTTTGGGGGAAATGTCAATGGGCACTGAGAGGAACTGTCGACCGGAACGGTTGTTATCAAAGTATTTTACAAAATCAGGATTTGTAACGGAATCAAGAAAAGAGAAAAACGAGGCGATCCGTTGCACAAGGTTGTCCCGCATCTCAAATGCTTCGTCTTCCAGACTGATCAGATCTTTGCGCAGGCTTTCCAGTAACGGTTTCATGGACAGAAGTTTTTCCGCCATTTCTTCGCTCAATGCTCCCCGTTGCTGCGATTCATTGTCTCCTGAATAGATGGGATCATCCAGTAACTCTCTGAAAATTCCGGAATGACGAAGTTTCAACTCTGAGGGCAGTTGTCCAAGGAGAATGGATACCATTCTCGCTGTAAATGTTTCTCCAAACTGGCTGGATGCGATATCTTCAAGCTTGTGCGCCTCATCCACTACGAGCACGGGGTGAAGAGGCAGAATTGTTCCGTATTTTGTTTCTTTCACCGACAGATCGGCGAAAAGAAGGTGGTGATTCACCAGAACAATCTGGGCCTTCTGTGCCTTTTTCCGGGCATCGTAGAAATAGCATTCTCTGTAAAACGGGCATTTTGACCCGGTACAGTAGTTTCGATCTGCGTTCATGCCGGTCAGAATCGGGTGATAGGCCGGAACTTCTTCCATTTCACTGAAATCTCCGGTTTCCGTGTGGGAAAGCCATGCTTTAACTTCCGCCCATACCGGGATGTCCCGTTTATTCTTGAAAAGGGGATTCAGCGCAAATTGTTCCTTTCTCAGCAGGCACAGATAATTGGAACGTCCCTTCAATATCGCCACTTCGGGATTCAATCCCGTCACTTCTTTCACAATTGGAATGTCTTTTTCCAGCAATTGATGCTGCAGGACTTTGGTTGCAGTTGAAATTACCGCGGATTTGCCGGATTCAAAGATGGGTACCAGGTACGCAAGTGTCTTGCCGACCCCGGTTCCAGCCTCTACAACCAGATTCTCACTGTTTGAAATGGCAGCGGAGACGGCTTCGGCCATGATGTTTTGTGGTTCCCGTACCTCGTAATCGGGAAATGTTTTGGAAAGTTTCCCTGAAGTGCCAAAGTAACGCTTCATTCTCCTACTTTGATCTTTGAAACGTAATATGCCAGGACCTCGAGTTGAGATTTGAAGTCGGCGCTGATTGTCTTGATATAGGGGGGGAGCTGAATTCTGACGGGAGCGAAGTTCATAATTCCCTTCACCCCGGATTCTACAAACCGGTCCGCAATTCCCTGAGCCGCATCTGCCGGGACTGAAATGATGCCCATCCGCACGCTCAATTCCTTAATTTTTTCTTCAAGTTCAGAAATGTGGAAAATGGGGATACCGGTTTTGGTTTTCGTTCCGACTTTTCGATTGTCCCGATCAAACAATGCCACAATTTTGAAGGAATCACGATTAATCCGGGGGTAGTCCGCAAGCGCTGTTCCAAGGTTCCCGGCCCCCGCAATCGCAACATTGTACACCTGAGTCAAACCCAATAGTTCCTTCAATTGCGAAACTGTATCTTCGATGTTGTATCCAACCCCTCGCTTGCCGAAGGTCCCAAAGTATGACAGGTCTTTTCGGATCTGGTCGGCATTCAAATGGAACCGCTCGGCCAGTTCCTTGGAAGAAATATAGTCATCTCCTTCCCGGTTCACCATCAAAAGGCATCGCAGGTACAGAGATAAACGCCTGGTAACGATTTCTGAAACACAGGGGCAATGTTTCTTCATTTCTTTATCTTCTCTCAATTCATAAACCTCGCTGCGATGTTTGCCACGTCTGCAATTTTAGCAGGAAACAGGCCAGTCGCAATTACCAGTACAGAGCAAATTCCCAGTACCGTCATGCTTAGAAAATTCAGATCAAAGCTGCTTTCATCCGGATTTTCCTTCATGTACATGTTTACAACTACCCGAAGGTAGTAATATACAGAAATCAGAGATCCGCCAATGCCCACCAGGGCAAGGCCGATATAATCAGCATGGATCAAGGCCTTAAATATGTAGAACTTCCCCATGAAACCAACTGTCGCTGGTATTCCGGCCAGGGAGAACATGAATATGGTCATGAAGATACCGAGCCATGGATGTCGGTATCCAACACCTCGGATATCATCATAGCTGACATAATCAACATCTCCTCGCTTCAACAATGAAAGAACACCGAACGCCCCGGTGTTGATCAACATGTATCCCGCGAGGTAAAAGAGGATACCGGACACACCTTCAATGGAATATGCCACGATTCCCATCAGCAGATAGCCGGCATGGGAAATACTGGAGTACGCAAGCATTCTCTTCACAGACTGCTGGACAATGGCGGCAAGGTTTCCCACAATGACGGTCAGTATGGAGAGTACAAGAATGCCCTCCCTCCAATAGCCGGCCATCTGGGGGAAAACCAGGTAAAGGATACGGATCAAAATGCCAATTGCCACCGCTTTCGGTGCAATGGACATGAAACCCGTCACCGGTGTGGCAGCACCTTCATAAGCATCCGGTGCCCACATGTGGAAAGGAACAGCCGCGGCCTTGAACGCCAGCCCCATCATTACAAACAGTAGACCGAGCTGAAATAATGAATCGGTTTTGACAGCTTTTCCAACAATAATGAAATCAAGGGTACCGGTTGCGCCATAAATCATGGCAATTCCATAGGCCAGAAAACCGGATGCAATAGCGCCGAGAATGAAGTACTTGAGACCGCCCTCGACAGATTCCGGTTTATACCGCAGGTAAGCTACTGAGGTATATAGAGGAATGGAGAGCAATTCCAGGCCAATAAAGATGTTCACGAAATTCGATGTGTTGAGCATAACCATCATTCCGGTTATGGATGATAGAAGGATTGCATAAAACTCAGGGTGAGAAAAATCCTCTGCGATGAGATAATGCTCGGAAAGTGCGAAGGCTGCCACAGCTGTCACAAGGACGAGACTGCTGAGAAATACGCTGTAGTAACTGTAAGTTATCATACCGTATTGAGATTCAAGTGCAGCGGTTCCAATTGCCGGCAATATCCGCTCCATAAGCCACCAGAAAGCAAGAACTACTGTAATGCTGCCAACCAGTCCGGCCAGTCGTTTTACAGATGCATGCATGGTGCCCATCAGTGCCGTCAGAGCTATTCCTGCAAAAAGGATTATCAAGGGCATAAGCGCGGTCACGTTCACTGTCACATTCATTTCTGCACCCCCTGGACGGTACTCTGTTCAGAAACAACAACCTGTTCTGTGTGCTGTATCAGTTTCATGTAGTGTTCCACCGATTTGTCCATCTTATGCAGGAAAAAACCAGGGAACAGTCCAATCCAGAAAACCATAATCAGCAGGGGAAAGAGATAAATTCTTTCCCTGAGGTTGACATCTTTCAGTTTCATGTTGTTCTCAGACGGTTCCACATTAAAAAATACACGCTGGTACATCCAGAGCATATATACGGCGCCGAGTATGACACCGACTGCAGCAAGTGCCGCATACCAGAAAGCATAGGGATAAGCCGACTTGAACGTCCCCATGAGAATCAGAAATTCTCCGATAAATCCATTTGTCAGCGGGAGGCCGATACTGGACAGGGTAAAAATCATGAAGATGACAGCATAGACGGGCATAACCTTTGCGAGGCCACCGTAATCCGAAATGAGCCGGGTGTGGGTCCGTTCATACACAATTCCCACCAGAAGGAACAGCGCACCGGTAGAAATTCCGTGGTTGATCATCTGGAGCATTGCACCTTGAACGCTGTAAATGGTCAGGGCAAAAAGACCAACCATTACGTAACCCAGGTGGGACACGGATGAGTATGCCACAAGTTTCTTGACATCTTTCTGGACCATCGCTACCAGAGCTCCGTAGATAATTCCAACTATTCCCAGAACAATCACGTAAGGTGCAAAGGTCTTAACAGCAGACGGAAACAGTGGCATGGCAAAGCGGATAAATCCATAAGTTCCCAGTTTCAGCAGGACACCTGCCAGGATAACTGAACCGGCTGTGGGCGCTTCAGTGTGCGCATCCGGGAGCCAGGTATGGAATGGGAAAATCGGCACTTTAATGGCGAACGCAATGGCGAATGCAGCAAAAAGATATGTCTGTTCGGCTCCTGAAAAATGGTAAGCATAGAGACTAAGTAGTTCAAAACTTCCTGTTTTCAAGTACATATAGATAATGGCAACCAGCATCAGGAGAGAACCTGCCATTGTGTAAATAAAGAACTTTACTGCCGCGTAGAGTCTTCGTTCACCGCCCCAGACTCCGATAATGAAGTACATGGGAATGAGCATGACTTCCCAGAACAGATAGAACAGGAAAGTGTTCAATGCAACCAGGGAACCAAGAATCCCCACTTCCAGCAGAAACATGTTAATCAGAAATGATTTCGTCTTCTTCGTGATGGAAGAGTAAACAGATAAAAAGATGATGGGCCCCAGAAACGTTGTCAGAAGAACAATCCATAGATTGATTCCGTCCAGTCCGATGTGATAGTTCACCGACGCGAACCGGGTAGAAAACCATGGAAGAACTTCCTCAAACTGGATTTTGTATACGGATGAGTCAAATCGAAAAACCAGAAACAGGGAAAGTAGAAAATGAATCAGCGCGAATCCGATTGAAAACTGCTTCAGCATCTTCTCCTGCCGGCCAGGGATCATCGTCAGAACAATTACCGCAAGTACGGGCAGAAAAGTCACAATGGAAAGTATATGTGTGTTCAACATCGTTCTACCTCACCCTACAAAGATCCAGAAAAGGATCAGGATTCCAGTGAGCATTGAGAAGGCGTACATCTTCACAGAGCCATTCTGGAACAGGCCTATCACCCTTCCGCAGCAAGTGGCCAGCATACCGGCCAGATTCACCGCGCCATCAATTAAAATCACGTCTATGTAATACCAGAAAAAATCACCAATCCGTTTCACCGGACGAATGACAAGGACAGAATAGATTTCATCTACATAGTATTTATTCAGGACTAACTTGTAGATGTATCCCAAAGAACCGGTTGCAAGCTTATCCGGCACCGTACTTTCTTTCCTGTAGAGACTCCCTGCAATCAACCAGCCGGCAATCGCAATGGCCACTGAAATGCCCATCATCTTCCATTCAGTGGAAACGTTGTGCAGGTAATGAACCGGGTTCACTGCAGGAATGAGCGGTTCAAGAACCTTGTCCAGCACATTCGGGAGATGAAAGATGTGGGGAATTCCAATGAACCCGCCTATTGCCGCAAGTATTCCCAGAATTGTCAGTGGGATCGTCATGCTGCGCGGGGATTCATGGAGTGCTTCTTCTTCCTTCTCTGCTCCCCTGAATTTCCCGAGAAAGGCCACGTACACCAGTCTGAACATATAAAATGAGGTGAGCAGAGCTGCTACTGCACCAATGGCCCAGAGGTAGTTATGACCGGAAGCAAATGCCTTCCATAGAATCTCATCCTTTGAAAAGAAACCGGAAAATATGGGGAAACCGGAAATCGCCAGTGTGGCTACCAGAAATGTCCAGTAGGTAACCGGCATGAATTTTCTCAAACCGCCCATGTTCCGAATATCCTGAGGGTCTTTGTCATGGACGCCCGCGTGGTGATACGCATGGTGCATGGCATGAATCACAGATCCGGAACCCAGAAAGAGTAGTGCCTTGAAAAAAGAATGGGTAATGATGTGGAAAAATCCGGCTACAAATGCGCCGACCCCAAGCCCGAGAAACATGTATCCAAGCTGGGAAATGGTGGAGTATGCCAGTACTTTTTTTATGTCATTCTGCACGGTTCCGATTGTCGCTGCAAACAGTGCCGTGATACCGCCTACCCAGGCAACGATCAACAGTGTGTTTGGCGTCAACTGGAACAGAAAGTTCAACCGCACGATCATATAGACACCGGATGTGACCATTGTTGCCGCATGGATCAAAGCAGAAACCGGTGTCGGGCCGGCCATGGCATCCGGCAACCACACGTAGAGCGGAAGCTGGGCTGATTTGCCTACGGCGCCGACAAAAAGCAGCAGGGTCGCTACGGTAATCAACCCCGTGGTCAATTCAGGAGCCAGATGATTGCTTAAGATTACCTCCTGCATTTGCGGAAACTGGAGGGTCCCAAACAGATAGAACAGCAGGAACATTCCAAGGAGAAATCCAAAATCACCAATTCGGTTGACGAGAAAAGCTTTTTTCCCGGCATCAGAAGCAACCTTTGTGGTGTAGTAAAATCCGATTAACAGGTAGGAACAGAGGCCCACCCCTTCCCATCCGACAAACATGAGCAGAAGATTGTCCGCCAGTACAAGGGTCAGCATGGCAAACATGAACAGATTCAGGTACGAAAAATATCTGAAATAACCCTCTTCCTCCGCCATGTACCCAACGGAGTAGACATGAATAAGGAACCCGACTCCCGCAACCATAAGTGTCATGGTTCCGGAAATTCGGTCAAATAGGAACGCAAAATTTACATGAAATCCACCAACATTCAGCCAGGGGAATAGAATATTGTGAATCCCCTCTTCCGACAGCGCGGGGGTTGCCATCATATGGACGTAAAGAGCAACCGCAAAGGCGAAGGAACCAAAAATGGTCAGGTTTCCAATCCATGAGATTACTTTCTTTGGCATCCTGGACCCGAGCAGTCCATTTATCAGAAATCCTGCCAGGGGAAGTGTCGGTATCAGCCAGACGTAATTAGTCATCCCATCACCCCTTTAACAGCTTCATGTCATCCACCTGGATGCTCTCTTTCAGTTTGAACCATGCCACAACCAGCGCCAGCCCGACAGCTGCCTCTGCCGCAGCAACGGCAAGGATAAAAAACACAACGATCTGGCCATCAACATTTCCCAGGTAGCGGGAAAACGCCACAAAAGACAGGTTCACAGAATTCAGAACAATTTCTATACTCATGAAAATTGTGATGATGTTGCGACGGATCAGGATTCCGACGATCCCGATCGTAAACAAAACAGCGCTCAATATCAGATAGTCAATTAACGGTATCATGTCACAACCTCTTCTTAGAAATGAAAACCGCAGAAATCATCGCTGCTATCAGCAGTATTGAAATGATTTCAAACGGCACAAAATATCTGGAAAACAGTACATCTGCCAATTGCTCCACATTACCTTTCATCCCGCCAATCGGAGACATCTTGTCGTGGGCCATGACAATCTTGCTCGAAATGAAAGTGAAGTACACTCCCCATCCAATCACAATAGCCGCCAGAGTGGACAGCCCCGTAACCCATTTCGATCGCTTCTTGTCCAGTTCCGTGTGCTGATTTAACAGCATGATCACAAATAAAATCAAGACGATGATCGCTCCGGAATATACAATCAGCTGCATGGCTGCAACGAATGGGGCGGAAAGCGTGACGTAGAGACCAGCTACCGCGACAAAACATAATAGCAAGTAAAGACCGCTGACGATGGGTCGAGCACTTGTTACCACCATAATGGCAGAAAAAATCGCCAGAAAACTCAGAACATAAAATGCAATTACCATTTTTCCACCCCGTTAGTCCATCTTCTTTTTTGGCGTCTTTACCAGCTCTTCCATGGTTATCAGACCCTCTTCCCTTGAAAGTTGGGTAATTTCATACTCATTGGTCAGAATAATCGCGTCTTCGGGACAAGCTTCTTCACAGTATCCACAGAAAATGCATCTGTGCAGATCAATTATGAATTGTTTCGGGCGCTTTTCCCGGGGATATCCTTCATCAAGGTCATCAATGTCCTCTGCTTCAATGAAAATTGCGTCTGCCGGACATGCTGTGGCACAGCAGTAACAGGCAACGCATTTGATTGAACCATCCTCACGGGTATTTAACCTGTGAAGGCCACGGTACCACTCGGGAAGGTCCTTTTTTCTTTCAGGGAATTCAACTGTGTACCGGTTTGAAGGCCGTGTAAACAGGGTTTTGAAGAAGTGTTTGATGGTAATTCCCATTCCCACAATAATAGCCGGCAGATACAGGCGATCCCAGAATGACAGTTTGACTTCTTTCTTCATTCTCTACCCCCTGTACGCCAGAAATATTGCAACCACAACCATGTTCACCAGTGACAGTGGAATCATTACTTTCCAGCCAAGCCGCATCAGTTGATCATAACGGAATCGGGGCAAGGTCCAGCGGACCCAGACAAATATCCAGAGAATGAATATAAGCTTCATCAGGAACGCCAGGATGGAACCCCATATCCACTGGTCCAGCCAGGGGAAGTGCCATCCTCCAAGGTAAAGAGTCACAAACAGTGCCGCGGCTGTAATCATGTTGGCGTATTCAGCCAGCGCGAACATGGAAAATTTCATACTGCCGTACTCGGTGTGGTACCCGATAATTTCAGATTCGCCTTCCGCAAGGTCAAAGGGCAATCGATTTGTCTCTGCAAACATAGCCACAAAGAACACGAGTGCTCCAAGGAACTGCGGGACCACGTTCCATAGACCTGTCTGGGCCGAAATCACTTCATCAAGTTGTAGACTTCCGGTTGAAAGAACAACCCCGACTACTGCCATTGTCATCGCCAATTCGTAGGAAATCACCTGCGCGGAGGCGCGCATTCCGCCAAGGATGGACCACTTGTTGTTGGAAGCCCATGAGCCGATGATAATTCCGTAGACTCCCATGGACCCGATGGCCAATATGTAGAGCACACCAATATTCGTAGCAGGTGGGAGAATGCTGAGAAAATAATTGACCCCATTTACGTCAAACGGACGGCCAAACGGGATAGCCGCAAAAGTCATTGTGGCTGGAATGAACGCAATAATCGGGGCAATCACAAAAAGTATTCTATCCACATTGTCAGGAATCACATCTTCTTTGAAGAAGAACTTAATTCCATCGGCAACCGGCTGTGTCAAACCCATGATGCGGAACTTGCCAAACAGTGCGACACGGTTGGGCCCCACCCGGTCCTGAATGAAAGCTGCGCCACGCCGTTCCACCCATGTTCCGATAGCCACCATAGTTAGCACGATGATGAATACCGCCACCACTTTCACAATCATGAAAACTTCCGGGGTCAACAGTTTTGCCATCATAGTTCCACCCCTTCCTGTCCAATCTTGTCATAGTCCAGTTCAATCCCGAGTTTTTCTTTTGAAAACTTCCTCAACAGACTTTCCGGTCCGCTGAAGTCTTTACCGAACAACCATTTCCATAGTGGTTGAACCGATTCGGGATAGCCAAGCCCCCCGGTTGAGCGTTGAATTCTCTTTCCCGAATTGATGAAGCAGCCGTCCTCTTCCAGGAACATGGGAGCAGGAAGTGCCAATTTAGTATTTTCGCTGAATTCCGACCGCTCCACCTCAAATACGATGCTGTATTTTGCCCTTTTCAGCAGGGAAAGTATCTTCACAAGGCTGTTGTCCCGAATGGAGCCAATACTGTGCAGTACAAGCACAACATCGTAATCAGAAGTTTCCATGTCTGTAACCTTCGGGATTTCCAGCAATTTCATCATGTTGTGGTTTGGTGCTTTTACCTTCTCTATGAACAGAGCCGGCTCCGGAAGGTCTTTGCGATAGGGAGAGGGACGAAAAAGATCGTACCCCATTTTCTCAGCCAGCAAAATTGCCGCATAGTTTTCTTCGACAGAAACAAGCGGTGAAAGGACAACGGCACCAGCAGATTTACTGCTCAATGCTTCTTTCAGAAATGACCCGGCCTCTTCCGTTGTTACGGTTTCCCCATCCAGTTCGGGATGGAGCAGACGTTCTTCTGTTTTGTTATAGTTGCTGTAGGAATATCGTCCCTCATCACAAATGAAAAAACGCCGCATCGAATAGTTGTTCGCCGAGATGAATCGGACTACCGGTCCCAGGTTGGGATCAAGGGCTGTTTGCCTTGTATGGAGATCTACGTTCAAATTGCAACCGGCTTCACAACCCTGGCAAATAGTCCGTACATGGTCAGTAAGCCAGACCCTTTTCTGGAAGCGAAACTCATTCAATCCCAGAGCTCCAACCGGGCAAATATCTGAGATATTCGAAGCGAATGGATTATTGTCCAGGCCTTCCGGATCCACGCAGGTGATATGCGTATGAGCGCCCCTGTCAACAGTGGTCAATTCGTGGGTCTCTGTTACCTCATCCAGAAAGCGGATACAACGGGTACAGAGAACGCAACGGTTATCGTTCTTATAAATTTTTTCAGAGACTTTCTCGACCTTGTGCCGTTCTTTGGGAAAAATGCTTCGTCGCTTGTCAATTCCGTAGTCAAAGTTGTAATCCTGAAGATCACATTCCCCGGACTTGTCGCAAATGGGGCAATCCACCGGGTGGTCGAGCAAAATAAACTCCAGAACTCCCCTTCGGGCTTCCTTTACAAGATCTGAGTCCGTCAGGACTTCCATATCCTTCTGAACCAGGGTTGAACAGGCTGTCATCAGCTTGGGCATCCCCTTTACTTCCACCAGACACATGCGGCAGTTTCCTGCAATCGACAGGCCGGGATGATAACAGAAATGCGGTATTTCAATATCCAGATTCCGGCACACTTCCAGGATTGTCTGGCCTTCTTCCACGCTGCGCTCTGTATTGTCAATTTTAATGTTAATCATAAACTCACCCGTAAATCGCTACTTTGTTTTCAACCAGGCATTTCTTGTGCTGGATGTGATATTCAAATTCGTCACGGAAACGGTCCAGTGCCCCTTTGACACAGAACACGGCAGCATCTCCCAGAGGGCAAATTGTGCGGCCGATAATCTTCACACAAATGTCATACAATAATTCGATATCGCCCTCCCGGCCATCACCATTTTCGATATTTCGAATGATCTGTGCCATCCACGGGGTTCCTTCCCGACACGGCGTACACTGGCCGCAACTTTCATGGGCATAGAAGTCCGCGAGCCGTGCAAATGCTTCCACGATGCAAGTGTCTTCATGCATGACGATGATTGCACCGGAGCCAAGCATGGAACCCGCCTCTTTCAGGGAATCGAAATCCATTGCAATATCCAGATGTTCCGGTCCCAGTACTGGCGCGGATGATCCGCCCGGTATGATGGCCTTCACTTTTTTACCGTCCAGGATTCCCCCTGCGTGCTCAAAAATAATTTCCCGTAAGGGTGTTCCCATGGGAAGCTCAAAAACGCCCGGGTTGTTCACGTGTCCACTGACCGCATAGATTTTTGTTCCGTTGTTTCTTTCAGGACCAATTGTCAGAAACCAGTTGGCCCCTTTTCGGATGATGTCCGGAACACAGGCTATGGTCTCAACATTGTTAACTGTGGTTGGTTTCCCGAAAACACCCACTTGAGCCGGGAACGGTGGCTTCAGACGCGGTTGGCCGGTGCATCCTTCGAGCGACTGGATCATACCTGTTTCCTCACCACAGATATAGGCACCCGCTCCCAGATGCAAATATAATTCAAAATTGAAACCGGACCCCAGAATATTTTCCCCAAGATATCCGGCTGCATAAGCTTCATCTACAGCTTTCTGGAGCTGATCTGCGATAAACTTGAATTCACCTCGAATGTAGATGTAACCGACTGACGCTCCCATGGCAAATCCACCAATCACCATTCCTTCAATTAACTGATGGGGATTCTCCGACATGATGTAGCGATCTTTGAAAGTGCCGGGTTCTCCTTCATCCGCGTTGCAGAGAAAGTACTTCTGTCTGTCGTCTTTGGGCATGAAACTCCACTTTAATCCGCATGGAAATCCGGCTCCGCCGCGCCCTCTTAGGTTCGATTTCTTAACCTCCTCAACCACTGCTGTCGGATCCATTTCCAATGCCTTCTTGAGGCCCTCATACCCACCCAGCTTGATATAGTGGTTCAGCTCGCGCACATCCGGGTCAATCAGCTGCTTGAACAGAACATATTCAGACATCGATTTCCCCCTTTTTCAAAGACTCTATAAGTGCGTCTGTCTTCTCAACAGTCATGTTTTCAAAATATTGTTCATTTATCTGAATGGTCGGAGCGGTACCACAGGAACCCAGACACTCTACTTCCTGAAGGGTGAACAAACCATCTTTTGTTATTTCCCCTAAATCCACGTCCAGCTTTCTTTTCAAGTGCTGGAAGATTTCACGGGAACCCATCAAAGCACATGAAATATTGGTGCACACCTGAACATGATATTTGCCCACCGCTTTCTTGTTATACATGGTGTAAAAGGTGGCAACGCCCATCACATGGGCCACCGGCAACTCCAGAGCATCTGCGACAACCCGAATGGCTTCTTCCGAAATAAATCCGAATCTCTTCTGAGCCAGATGAAGAGCGGGCAATGTGGCTGCCTTTTTGTCAGGATAAAGCTGGCAGATGGCCTCAATTTCTTTCATGTCCTGGTCAGTGAATCTTAATGCCATATCCCCCTCCTACCTGTCCAGCTCACCGGCAATAATGTTTAAACTGCCGAGAATTGCAACAGCGTCTGCTACCATGTGCCCTTTCACCTGTTCATCAAAAGATGAAAAAATAGGAAAACAGGGGGGCCGTACCCGGATTCGATATGGTTTGCTTCCACCATCCGAAACGATGTAAAATCCCAATTCTCCATTTGCCGCCTCAGTTGCGCTGTACACTTCCCCGACCGGGGTTTTGACTCCCTCCATGACCAGTTTCATGTGCGAGATCAAGCCCTCAATTGTGTTGTAAACATCTTCCTTGGGGGGCAGTGCTATTCTTGAATCCTGAATAATAACCGGTCCCTCCGGGATATTCTCAATCGCCTGTTCCAGAATACGCACAGACTGCCGCATTTCTTCAACACGCACAAGATATCTGTCATATACATCACCGCGGGTTCCGGTGGGAACTTCAAACTCATAATTTTCATACCCAAGGTATGGCTGGTTTTTACGCAAATCCCATTCCAGACCGGATGCCCGGAGACATGGGCCGGTATATCCATACTGAATTGCATCTTCGAGGGAGAATTCTCCAATTCCCCTTGTCCGATCATAGAAAATTCGGTTTCTTGTCAGTAATGCTTCCAGCTCATCTATTGCTGAGGGAAAATCCCTAAGAAAATCCCGAATCATTTGAATGGTTTTGTCATCCAGATCCCGCATTACTCCGCCAATTCTGGTGTAAGACGTTGTTAACCGTGCGCCACTCATTCGGCTGAAAATATCGTAAATCAATTCACGGTATTTGAAGATATACAGAAATACCGTAAAGGCACCAATATCAACAGCATTGATACCTACACACACGATATGATCTGCAATCCGGCCCAATTCGCAGGCAATAACCTCCAACACCTGGGCCCTTGGAGGCGACTGAATTCCAAGGAGTTTCTCAACTGCCAGCGTGTAGCCCACATTATTGTTGATTGAGGATGTATAGTTCAGTCTGTCCGTAAACGGGATAAACTTATGGTAGGTGCGATACTCGCCGAGCTTCTCTACTCCACGATGTAAATATCCTATTTTTGTGTCACTTGCAGCGACTGCTTCACCATCCAGCTCCAGTACTATGTGCAACGTACCGTGGGTAACCGGATGGGAAGGTCCCATATTGACAATCATTCGATCTGTTTTAACGTCTATTTCTTTTTTTATATCAGTCATAGCAGTGTAAATTATCCCCCTCAAGTGGAAATTCTTTTCGAAGGGGATGCCCCTCATAGCTTTCCCACATGAGTATCCGCTTCAGGTTTGGATGGTTTTTGAATCGCACACCAAACATATCGTACACTTCCCGCTCATACCAATCGGCCGTTTTGAAAACAGAACTGACAGACTCCACTTCCGGAAATTCGCCGGAAAGCGGCACTTTCATCACCAGGCGCAGCATCCGTTCCATTGCCAGCATGTTATAGATCATTTCAAAATTTGCTTCCCGTTTGGGATAGTGAACAGCGGTCAGGTCAATCAACATAGAAAAACCATTGTCCCTGAGAAGCTCCATTGCCTCCCGAATCCGAGACGAGTCTTTCAGCAGGACGAAAGTTTCGTCCCGCAATCCAGGCTTGATTTCAACAACGTCACCGAAGTATTTTGTCAGCAGGCCGATAGTCTGTTTCATAATCCATTTTCTCCAATTCTTCATAAAAGGCGGTAATTCTTTCTTTTCTATCAATCAGGGATTCCTGTTCAACCAACTTCTGGATTTCCATAACCCCCCGGATCATATTCTCGGGCCTTGGCGGACAACCGTTCACATACACATCCACCGGTAGAATTCGATCAATTCCCTGCTGCACGGCGTAGGAACGATAAAAGCCACCTGAGCATGTGCATGCACCAACAGCAATTACCCATTTGGGTTCCGCCATCTGGGCATAGATCTTCCGTAATACCGGTACCATTTTCCGGGTCACAGTTCCCATCACCATCATCATATCCGATTGCCGGGGAGAAAACCGCATGGCTTCAGCTCCGAACCGGGAAAGATCAAAATGAGAAGCCTGCATTGACATAAACTCAATGGCACAGCAGGCCGTCCCGAAGGGCATCGGCCATAGTGAATATTTACGCGCCCAGTTCACAAGCTTGCTGAGCTGGGTCGTCAACACTGTATTGCCGAATGTAGTCTCTATTCCCATTCCAATGCTCCTTTTCTCCAGACATAGGCGTATCCAACAAGCAAAATAATGAAGAACACAGCCATTTCAACAAGGATGAACTTACCACCGGAAAGGTATTTCCGATACACAACCGCCCATGGGTACATAAATGCTACTTCAATATCGAACAGGATGAAGAGCATCGCAATTACGAAATACTTGACAGAATACCGCTGCCTGGCACTTTCCTGAATCAGAGGCACACCGCATTCGTAGGTGTCCAGTTTGCTGGCCTGATCCCGCTTTGGACCAAGGAGTGCTGAGAAACCAACGATAATGACTGCCACGAGAACTGATAATCCAAGGAGAAGTGCAATCGGCGAAAACAGGTAAAATTCTCCCTCCATTGAGTGACTCCTCCTTAGAAGTTTAGCGGACCATACAGTTTCTTGTACTGAGCAGTTACATCAGCCAGGTCCTTCTTGTCTCTATCATAATTTGCAGGGTACAGCCCCTGTTTCCGCTTGAGTTCCTCTGCTTTCCGGATGCGCTCCTGGAGCTTAAGAATACGGGTCTTCATATTTCTTTTGTTCGCTTGATCTGTGTCTTTGTTCTTCTTCTCAATATCAATATTCTTGCGCAACGTCGCAATGAACGTACTGGCTTCGTTGATTTTCGATCGGATCCCTGAATTTGAGGGGAACTTTGAACGGCCGGATCTCAAAGTATCCATCGCCGTCTCCGCCTGGGTGAGTTTAGATGTTAACGTGTTCTCTTGATTGGCTAAAGCCAGTTGTGCAGTTGCGGTGTATGTGTAAATCACCGCTTCATTTGGCATTTTTGACTTCAATTGACGCAAGATGGGGAGTGCCTTTTCAAAATCCTTGTTACCAACATAACTGGAAGCCAGGCCAAACATTACATACTTGTCGTTGCGGTATCTTCCCGCCATTTTCTCAAAGATGCTGATTGCAGCCACATACTGGCGCAATCCAAGATAAGCATTTCCGAGATTCAACATAAGTCCCCTGTCAGATGAAAAATGTTTCAAGCCGGTCTGGCTCCAGTCAGCCGCCTTCTGATACATTGAGTCCTTGCGATCTCCGGGCATCGTCCTCGCACGGTTCAGGCATACATCCGTCAACAGATTCAAACCGATTTTGTTCCTTGGATCCAATTTCAGAGATTTCTCCAGGGCACCAATCGCACCATCAAGATTGTTGTTTTTTACATACGCATAACCCAATTCATAATATGTCTTCGCTGATTTTGGATCCAGGGCCACGGACTGTAAAAGATCATTTACTGCCTTGGATGACTGCCCGATTTTATTTTCAGCAAATCCTTTAATGTAAAGAAGACTTCCCTGAAGATCGGACGGAGACTGAGGTATGTATTTGTCCGCCAGACTTATCGCTTCGTTGTATTTTCTTTCATTTACGAGAATCTGGGCCTCAAGTGTCTTTATCTTGGCAATGTCGAGAACCTTTGTACGGGATTTCTCAGTAGCTGACTCTGCTTCTCTCAGCATCTGCATTGCCGAAGAGTTGTCTTTCATCTTCATGTAACAGACTGCTGACATATATGCAGGGTAATACCAATATGAACCGTATATTTCCACATCAGCCTGGAATTCAGCCAATGCCTTTTGTGTCTGGCCTTTTTTCAAATATTCCAGCCCTGCCTTGTATTCAGCAGTTGCTGTTCCTCCCAGGAAAAGCAACGCAATTGAAACTGCTACCAACCTTTTCACAATCACACCTCTCCTAATAAAATTTCAGGAACCCGCTTGTCCTTTCAAAATAGACTTGAATCGAACTGCAAGATCTCGGGACGCATCCCGGCCCATACCAAGCATCACTGCCTGGAGTACCGCATTGGCGGTTTCAATCACTGCTTTCTTGTCGTTCATGTCTTCATTTAACCGCAATAAACCGTCCTGAAGCATTTTGTCTATATCTTCAAGTAGCCCCGCTTCAACCCATTTGCTGGTCTCATCTTTAATCTTCAGCAGTTTTGCAACCAGCGGGGGCACCTCTTTCTCTGTTTTCTGTTCGGCGGGAAACCGGGATAGGGTTACCAGACTGTTTATCAGTAGACCATATACCAGTTTGGACGTTTTGAAAGGTGTTTTCCCACACTCGTGGGCAATATCACGAATATTCTTTTCTCCATCTATGTAACGTAGGATGTCCCATTCCGCCGTGTTCAGCGTTCTTTTTTCATCACTTTCTTCAGAGACTACCGGGAAATATGAAAACGAAGGGATTTTCCGCGACAACACCCGCCATTCATCCAGGCGGCGTGCAGATTCCATCAGCAGACTCGTCAGATTACCCTGTATATTTTGAGAATATTCCTTGTCCAACGGTACAAATCTGAAAGCACCATCAAACCAGATAGCAATTTCATATACAGCCTCATCCCCCGACAGGTCTCCCACTCGTGCATGGATAACTTCACCGTCCTGGAGAACAACCTTCCCTATTACGCCTTCATTGTTCCGGAATTCAATAATTCCGGTTTCCTGAGACATATTGGCAAGCTGTAAGATATCCGGGAGTTTCAGTTCTGCCAACGAACCCTGAAGTTTCATTCTTTCCACCTTAAAGGCAAAAAAGCCTTGCCGGCCGAAGCCGGCAAGTTTTTAGCGCCTAAGTTTAAAGTTAACGGTCAATGTTAAAATAACGTCAACCGGTTGTCCCCGTAACTTGCCGGGGGTAAATTTCATCTTTTTCACCGCTCTAATTGCTGCTTCGGGAAATCCAAGTGCACGCAGTGGACCACCGATAACCCGCACATTCCCAACAGTTCCGTCTTTTTTCAGCACAACTTCAAGAATGACATATCCCTGAAATCCCGCCTTCTTGCCCAATTCGGGATAAACAACATTCTGCTGGAGCTGCCCAAGGTCATAAACCGGCCGTGTCAGCCCCGCTGTGCCGTCCCGAATCGGTCCGGTCGGAGCGGGTGGTGCGTCCGGAACACCGATGATGTAGTCATCGTCCATATTGATTTGCTGATCATCGCTTGTTTCAATTGGGACTATCGGCTCAGGTTTATCCGGTGTTGGATCCGGAACCGGGACCTTCTGCATCTTTTTCTGCAGCTGCAATTGTTTCATTTGCTGTTCAGGTGGCGGTCTCAGCACAACGCGCCTCATGATTTTTTCATTCTTCTTTTCTTCTACAAAATTCTTATTCCCAAAATCCGGGATACTCACCCAGATAAGAATAATATGGAAAACCAGCGCAACTAAGAGCGCAATTTTGTAATTCCTTTTGTCGTCTTCCGATTCCCACGCCAAGTCTGAAGCGAGGCTATGGTCATCAGCATAAAGGCCTGAACGAATTAGATCTTCTGCCATCATTCACCTCGCTTATTGATAGCCCCACGTCTCCGCCTCAGCCTGGGTCGGAATCGTGATGGTCAGGTTCGGAATGTTCTTTTCTTTCATCAGCTGGCTCTCCAGCTGCTTCACCACATCCAGTACCGCCACCATAGATTCATATTTGGCCTCGGGGTTGACATAGATAATAATCGGCTTTTTCCAGTTATTACTCAGCTTCGGATACAGGTAATCGTGCAACATTCCCACTGCGTCAATTGATGCAGGGGGTTCCTTGTCTACGGTAAAGGTATTGTCTGCGTTCACCCTGATGTAAACCGAATCTTCCTTTTCAATGTTTTCCTGCGTTTTCTTGTCCTGCTGCGGCAACTGATGTTCAATTCCTTTGGTAGCACTGATTACTGTCGTCAACATAAAGAAGACAATGAGCAGAAAGGCAATATCCGCCATTGACGCGGTAGGGATTTCGGGATTCTCTTTCTTTTTTACAAGTTTCATTTTACCCCCCCTACTCAAACTTCTCTTGCCTGATCTTTAAATCGGTCAGGAATTGAAGGTTCTTGGCGTGTGCCTGTCCCAGCTGGTCCAGTATCTGGTCAACTGTGTGCCACTTCACATTCTGATCCACCTTCAGCACAATCGGCTGTTCGGGATTCTTGGACATCAGATCTACAGCGAAGGAAAGAACGTCGGACTGATCAATGGGATGTGTGTCCTCTTTGCCGTCAGAGACTTTCAGGAAGCCGCCTTCGGTCACAACAATGAATGCGGACCCCTTCACTACCTCGGACCGGACATTGGACCTCGGCAACGTCAAGGAGGTTTTGTCTACCTGGAATACCGTTGTAATCATAAAGAATACAATCAGCAGGAAGGCAATGTCCGCCATTGACGCAGTGGGGATGTACGCATCGACTGTTTTAGTCTTTCCAATTTTCATTATAACTCCCCAGCTTTACTGAATGGTCTCAATTTCTCCGAAAGTTTCCACCAATACGTTTGAAGCAGATTCGATTTCACGGATAAACCCACCGATCTTTGCTGTGTAATAGTTGTAGAACAACAATACGGGAGCGGCGACAATCAACCCACCTGCAGTGGTGATCAAAGCTGTGGAAATACCTTCAGCAACCTTGGCGGGATCGTTCAGTTTGGACATTGCGTCAAAAGACGCGATCATGCCGACAACGGTTCCAAGGAACCCAAGCATCGGTGCCAGGTTAGAAACAGATGCCAGGATGCCGAGGCCTCTTTCCATCCGTGCGATCTCGTGAACCGCAGCATTTTCCATTGCCTTTTCGATGTCATCCTTCGGTCGACCGTACTTCAAGAGACCGGATTTCAAAATGGCGGAAATGGGTGAACGGTAAGATTCGCAAACCTCAATCGCTGCCTTTACATTCTTCTTCTTCAGTGCGCTTCTCAACTTGCCGAGGAGCTCAGACGTGTTGATTTTGGCCTTGTAGAACGTAATGCCTCTTTCAATGATTACAACCAATGCCGCAATTGAAAATGCAGCCAGCACCCACATAATCCATCCACCCTGATCCATGTATTTCATGATCGAGTTAGTAAAAACACCCACAGAACCGTACCTCCTGTTTCTTAATTTCGTAATTCAGAATTGAATTTGATTCCAGTTGTTGAATCCCCGGTGGGATTCGTTATCCAGACCCGCCTCACCTCCTTATGCTATTTCTGCACAAAGCAACACCCTTTCTACCATAGCCGTCAGGGCAAATCAAGAGCTTTCAGTTGCCCGCTCCAGTTGCTTTCACATCTTTAGTACCCTTCGGCCACTTCGTCGCCCACACCTGTCCATTTACGTCGAACCAGATGGCAACAGCCTTGTTCATGCTGGGTTCTTTGTAGAACCAGCCATGGACTGTCCGCTTGTATTTGTCTGTCTTTGTCTCTTTACGGAGGGGATACCCCGCAATCTTCGTAACTTCATCCATGTACATGTGTTTCTTGATCATATTAAACTCATCTCTGGTCATGAACTCCCAATTCTCAAACTGGGCCTTCATCTTTTTTGCCTCATCATTGTTCGGTGAAAACTGAAGGACATTGTCCACAATTTCAATTGCTTTCTTATACTTTCCCTGCTTTGCCCATGCCATCGCATAGTACATCTGCACATTATCCATCATTGCGTTGGCTTCCGGGTTGTTCGGTGCCTTAGAGAGCAGCAATTGCACTTTCCCGGAAAGCTGAGTCATGAGGTCATCTTTGTCCTTTTCCGTCTCAGCAGCGTCAAATTTGGCCTTCAGATCCTGCAGTTCAGTCAATGACTTATTTAGTTCTTCAGGAGAAATTTTACTTTCCTGATTTTCTGCCGCCTGATCCTGGCTCGCACCCTTGTTGTTACATGCCATCCATCCCCCAACGCTCATGATAAGAAGCAGTATCACAAAAAGTTTCCGCATGAATCCCCTCCTGGTTATTTTCTACTTCAAAACTATACCAAATCCCACACTTTTATCATAGGGTTTTCTATGCAATGTTTCAACGCCACAACCTCCCACCTTCTGCGGACATTTAATAGAAAGTTTCGAAAAATCAGGTTCACCCGGGACCTCTCATCTGTTAAAATGTTATCGTTTTTGAAACAGGAGGGATTATGTCTGAACAAACCATCACAAAAGCTTCAATCGACGGCAATACTGCTGCGGCGAGAGTAGCCCACGCAATGAATGAAATTATTGCGATTTATCCGATCACTCCATCCTCCCCCATGGGAGAGATTTCTGATGTCCTGTCTTCTCAGAACAAGAAAAACATCTTCGGCCAGGTTCCAAGGGTTTACGAGATGCAGTCGGAAGGCGGGGCATCAGGTGCAGTTCATGGCGCATTGACAGCTGGATGCCTGACGACAACCTTTACGTCATCCCAAGGTTTACTACTGATGCTTCCAAACATGTACAAGATCGCCGGTGAACTGACTCCAACCGTATTCCATGTTTCTGCCCGGACGGTTGCCACCAACGCACTGAGCATTTTCGGTGACCATTCCGATGTCATGTCTACAAGAGAAACTGGATTTTCGCTGATCGCATCCTCCAATCAACTGGAAATCCAGGATCTGTCCTGTATCGCTCAGGGAACTTCGCTGGAAGCCATGGTGCCGGCATTGCAGTTCTTTGACGGATTCCGGACCAGCCATGAGATTCGTCGGGTTGAACTCCTTTCGGAAGACATCATGCGGGCCATGGTAGAGATGAAGTATATCAACCGCATGCGGAAACGAGCTATAAACCCGGATTATCCCACGCTACGGGGAACCGCTGAAAACCCGGACATTTTCTTTCAGAATCGGGAAGCTCAGAATCCTTACTATGACAGATTCCCTGCAATCTTTGACAAGTACTGCGAACGGTTTGAAAAGTTAACCGGCCGCCGCTATCATGCTTTTGATTACGTCGGCGCAAAAGACGCAGACGCTGTTGTGGTTATCATGGGATCCGGCAGTGACACCGCTGAGGAAACAGTTCGGAAACTCAATGATCAGGGTTACAAAACAGGGGTTATCAAAGTTCGTTTGTACCGGCCTTTTGATCGTGAACGATTCTTCAAGGCCCTCCCGAAGACGGCCAGAAAAATTATTGTGCTCGATCGCACCCGTGAGCATGGTTCCATCGGCGAGCCACTCTACCTCGACGTTGTGGCAGCAGTGGATCAACAAATCAAGCTGGGCCTGATGAAGTGTAGTGAGAAACCGGGAATCCTTGGGGGGATTTATGGCCTTTCGTCAAAGGAATTTACTCCGGCTATGTTGAAGGGTGCATTTGACTACATTATTCAGACACCGGAAGACAAAACAATTAACCATTTTACACTGGGCATTGAAGACGATGTGACCCACCGCTCCCTCCCCTATGATGAATCTTTCGACGCCGAACCGGCAACAGTTTACAGGGCAAAGTTTTTCGGACTCGGCTCCGACGGGACAGTCGGTGCAAACAAGAACTCGATCAAAATCATTGGTGATGTAGCAGGTAAGAACGCCCAGGGCTATTTTGTGTACGATTCCAAAAAGGCCGGTGGAATTACAGTCAGTCATCTCCGGTTCTCCGATGAGCCCATCCTCTCCCCCTACCTCATCACAAAACCGGATTTTGTTGCCATTCACAAAAAAGAATATATTGGCACACTTGACGTACTGAGAGGCATTAAGGAAGGTGGCACAGTATTGATCAATAGCATAGAAACACCTGACAAAGCGCTGAGCCGCTTCCCCAGAAAAGATGTCGAAACCATCATCCGTAAAAAGTTAAAGGTTTATATTATTGATGCCCATAAACTGGCGTTTGAAATCGGCCTCGGTGAACGTATTAATGTCATTATGCAGACCGCATTTTTTAAACTGACAGGAATTCTTCCAGAAGATAAGTTCAAGAACGCGATTGAAGACTCCATCCGGAAGACTTATTCAAAAAAAGGTGAAAAAGTTGTCAACCTGAACATCGAAGCCATGAACAAGGGCCTTGCTGAGCTTCGTGAAGTTCCAATTCCTGCCACAGTTAAAGATTTCACTGATTCTGACTGGCACATTAGCGTTGAACAGGGAGATAAAGAAAATGAAAGTTTCATCAACGATGTAATTAAGCCGGTTATGCATTTTGACGGCGATACCATTCCAGTCAGTAAGATTCCTGCGGATGGCATATTCCCCACCGGTACTACCCGGTACGAAAAACGTTCCATTGCCGTCCGTCTCCCCAACTGGAACCCCGACAACTGCATTCAATGTGCCCAGTGTGCCTTTGTCTGCCCCCATGCGGCAATTCTTGCCACCGTGGACCATGCGGATGACATCACATTGCCGGAAGAAAAATACCAGACCTTGAAATTCAATCACAAAGACAATAAGGAAGGCAAATACCGGTTCCGGATTCAGGTTGCACCGGATGACTGCACCGGCTGTGGTGTTTGCTTCAATGTCTGCCCCGGAAAGAGGGGTGAAAAAGCGCTGAACATGGTACAGAAAGAGACCATTCTGGAACCGCTGCGGGAAAGCTACAATGAATTCATGAAGCACCGCCATTCACCGGAAGAATTTATCAGCGACAAGACAATTCGCACCATTATGCTGGAGCAACCTCTTCTTGAGTTCTCGGGAGCATGCCCCGGCTGTGGTGAAACCCCATACGTCAAGCTGATGACCATGCTCCAGGGTGACCATGTAATTCAGGCAAACGCCACCGGCTGTTCTTCTATCTGGGGGGGCACAGCACCCACCATTCCGTTCTGCCGGAATAGTCGGGGTGAAGGCCCCGCGTGGGGTAACTCACTATTTGAAGATAACGCCGAGTACGGCCTCGGTATGCGTCTTTCTGTGGATCATCTCAACGGCATCGCCTTTGAACTGAGGGAAAAACTCTTGACCGCAAGCTCCACCAAACCGGATGTCCTGGAAGCATTGAACCAGGTCGCCCCGCTGGAAGAACAGCGCGGAAACCGGGAAAAAGTAAACCAGACACGCAATGCAGTGGATCAGCTGAAGAGCCTGCTGACGGGTTATTCTGACGAAAGCCTGGAAGGGCAATTGCTGGAACACGTCAGCTACCTGAAGTACAAAGCTGTCTGGATTGTCGGTGGAGATGGTTGGGCATATGATATTGGCTACGGCGGTCTTGACCATGCACTGGCATCGGCACAGGACATCAACGTTCTGGTACTGGACACTGAAGTATATTCCAACACAGGGGGACAGCGCTCCAAATCTACTTTCATGGGTGCAGTCGCCAAATTCGCTGCCCTGGGGAAAGAGGTTCAGAAAAAGGATCTTGGCATGATGGCCATGTCCTACGGCAATGTTTATGTAGCATCCGTTTCCTTTGGGGCCGATAGAAACCAGACCCTGAAAGCTATGCGGGAAGCTGCAGCTTATCCCGGTTCATCTATCATCATTGCCTATTCCAACTGTATTGAACACGGAATCAACATGGAAAAAGGCCCGGAACATTCGCAACTCGCTGTGGATTCCGGGTACTGGATACTCTATCGTTACGATCCGCGACTGGCTGCCGAAAAGAAGAATCCACTCCAAATCGACAGCAAAGAGCCCACGAAACCACTTCTGGACTTTTACATGGGACAGCGCCGCTTTCAAATGTTGATGGAATCTCATCCGGATGTGGCACAGGAATACCTCGATAGCGCTTCCCGGTTTGTCCGAAACCGTTACCGCCATTACAATCATCTGGCAGAAATGTCCTACGATGATTTTGAGGCATAGCCTGTAATTTATTATGAACCTGAATGGGGCCGGTTTTTAACCGGCCCCATTTCTTATCACTACCATCCCAACGCATAGAGGACTGTCCCATGCAGATTTCTGTTGACCTTCATTCCCATTCCGGTTATTCGGGCGGTGTGGGGAAAATTATTCTGGGAGATATCGCCGAAACTATGTGCATGAAGGGAATTGCTGTCTTCGGGACAGGGGATTGCCTTCATCCCGGCTGGAACCGGCATCTCCGGGAAACGTTGATGGAAAGTACTGCCGGCATTTATGAACTCCCGAATTTCCCCGGTACAGGTTTTGTTCTTCAGAATGAGATGGTTCTCACTGCACCGCTGTTACCGGGATCCAGAAACCGGAAATCGGTTCACATGGTATTTCTATACCCGAGTTTTCAAGCCACTGACTCTGTCATCAAGTTGCTGGACAAGTACGGTGTAAAAAACACCATTGGCCGACCATTTGTGAAGCTGGAATCACCTGTTGAGGTCAGCCGGTTTCTCGAAAACGTGATGGATGCCGCACCTGGAACACTTGCATTCCCAGCCCATGTCATGACCCCGGACGGCATATATGGTTCTAATAATCCCATTACTTACATGGAAGATTTCTTCGGTGATTTTTCAGGGAAGATTAAACTCATTGAAACCGGGCTCAGTGCTGATCCTGAAATGCTCGATCGGATCCCGGAATGTCGCTTCATGAACTTTATCAGCAACAGCGACTGTCACTCAGCAGCCCTGAATCGGATTGGCCGGGAACTGACCATCCTTGAAGTGAAAACCCGCGATTTCTTCGGTATACGTGCGGCTCTTACCAGGAAAGGGGGCATCCAGGCAACTTATGAATTTAATCCCCGTGAGGGGAAGTACTTTGGAACCGGCCACAGAAAAGGAAAAGAAGGGCATTCCCACGAAAGCTACCGTGTGAAATGTGGAACAGATGTTCCAAAGCACTGTCCTGTGTGCGGCAAACCCCTCACGATAGGTGTTATGGATCGGGTACTGGAACTGGCCCACACGCAGAGTTTTTCTGAAAAAAACGAACCACCAATCCGAAATTTCCATCATCTTGTCCCACTGGTAGAGGTGATCGCAGCCGGTCTTGGCCAGAGGTCCGTAACAGGGAAAAGAGTACTATCCCCCTATAAAATGGCTATTTCACAGTGCGGAAATGAGGTGGCGTTGTGGGAGTTTCCCGCTTCTGAACTGATGAAACGCCTTCAAAGCCTCCCGGAACAGGTAGTGGCATGTATTCTTGCTGTCCAGGCAGGTCATTTTACATTTGACCCGCCGGGATATGATGGGGAATACGGGAAACTGAAACTTGAGCCATTTGATTCTCAGGAAAACATTAAAGCAGGTACTGACGAAGCATTTCAGGATGGCCTGTATAAATCCTCACAGTCATCGTTCCGGTAAATCGGACAAATCGCTGCTTTGCCCGAACCAATTCTGCAGCGGGTGCTTTCACCTGGAGATATGGGCCGCCAAACCACCCATTCCCTTCCGACATTTCCCATTGATTGATTTTATTCCTTGGCAACTCAATATAGAGTTTCCTGAATTGATATAGCTGAATCCCGGAACTGTTCGCCGTGAGTGCCAGACTGACAATCTGAGTTTTGCCCGTAACTTTCAACAAAACAGACGCGTTCTCTTCCGTGTAAAAGGGTTGAAGCGCATTCATCTGTTCCAAATTTGGCAATCGACCCATTTTTCTGTTTACAATGCTTGAGAACCAGATGGCCACCAGAGCAATGCTCAAAGGCAATAACAGAAAGAAAAGAATCGGCTGGCAGAAAACGAAATAGCTGTCCCGACAGACTGAAGACAATTCTGACTGGAAAGCCGGGCCCAGCAGATTCTGCCCGTCCACTTTGAGGGATAAAACAACGCGAAAAAATAGAGAAGCGTAGGTTTTTAGAGATCGGCCAGTGTAAAAGGAAAGCCAGTATGCTGTATTATCATGATTAAAAAAATACGTGAAGGCACGACCTTGCCCACGGGTTCTGATGACCAGGATTCCCGGTGTATTGCCGGTCATATTCTTTGCAAACCAGAAACTTCCATTTGCACGGTAAATGCTCGTATGTTCGGGAAACCTCCCCATTGAAAAATATCGGATGGCACTGCTTCGAAAACCTGAAGATGAAGCAGGGGCAGTGGCCAGTTCAAATGTCCCGATCTTTGGGCTCTGAAAAGTGGCAATGTGCCATCCTGAACGGTCTCTTGTGTTTGCGGGGCCAAAAAGCTGTGGTATTCCGACAGCCAGGCGGCCAAATGGGGTTGTCCGAAGGTCGGGCACTGTCGCCCGAACCTCAATCTCGTGGAGAAAAAAATATATCGCTCCGGTAACCACGAGCATGACTCCAATTACCAGCAACGAGAACTTGCGTTCTATTTTCAACAGCTCCTCCAGGGCCCGAGATAATCGCTTTCCGAGTAATTCGGAATCAGTCAATACCAACTACAATCCGCAAACCAGGCGGACCTTATTCAAAAACGACGAAGTGGAATCCCCGACGGTGCTGCCTTTCGAACCTTAATTCCTTTCGGAAGGGCAAAAAGAACCGGGTCACAGGGAATGCCCTTGATTTGAGTGAGCACTTGAGTGTTGACGGACGCACTGCTGTTCAATCGAATCCGGCTGACGATCCGCCGGGGAAAGCCTGTACTGTGATGGATCAAATCAAGAAAATCTTCATTTCCGGTGAAAAATGACATGTACTGAAAGAACCTGTTGCTGCCGTCATTCTCAGCCTTCTCAGGTAGCCAGACTGTAGTTGTTGAATTCATGAATTCACCGGGGAGTTTGGCTTCAAAGCAGGGTACACCCTGAACAACTTTCCGGTTTCCTGTTCTTTTAAAAATCACCTGGGGGAAAATCAGTCGGCCATTATTGTCCATCAGGCCATACGCCATCAGGAATTGCTGATAAAAAGACTGGTTGTCGTCATAGGAGTATGTAATTGCCTCGTTTGATTTTACATTTACCTTCCAGGCCACTTTCTTTTGACGGTCAAAAATGAAAAACCGGTCTGAAGACAGTTGAATCCGCATGGAATCCCCGCAGACCGTAATTATTTCATTATACTCATAGCTGGAACCAGACGTTACCTTGACGGAATATGTGGCCTGAAACCCATCCGCAGAAAAGGCGCTCACAGCAAGTGCAAAGAGCCCGATAAGAATCAGATTTCGTTTCATATTTCGAATTTCACTCCCCGGACAAAAACCGTGTTGCTCTTCATTTCTTTAAGCTTCGGCATCTCTTTGAACGCAATGTCAAATTGCTCTTTTGCGCCCTGCTTGTCTCCCAATTTCATCAAACAAAGTCCCATGTTGTAATGTGACTTTGGAGAATACCTGGAGTATTTGAATTCCTCCGAGTAATATGCCAGCGCTCGATTGTATTTTTTTAACAGGTAACAGAGATTTCCCATGTCAAGGCCCTGGCCCGGGTCTGGATGTATCGTATGCTGCTCTTCCAGCGCACGGAGTGCGCCACCAAGTTTCTTTTGTTTTACCAGATACGTTGCATATGTTTCATATACAAAAGGACTGATAACCGAAAGTGTAAAAGCGCTCTTAAACAGCGTTTCTGCCTCTGCCTTGTGACCCTTGTTGTACGCACCAAGGGCATCCTGAGAAAGGACAATTGCTTTTTTCGTGGCCTCATCCAACTGCTGCGTATACGCATTCTGCATCAATTTTGCGATGTGATTGGAAGGCGCAAGACGCACTGCATTATTGACTGCGTCCCGTGCATTTGAGTAATCTTTCAAACCGACGTAAATAGTGGCCAGCTTGACATAATTCTGGCCATTGTCTGGGTTTTCTTCTATTCCCTTCTTCAGTTGCTTGATTCTGGCATTTATTTCTTTCAGGTTCTTCCTGATACCTTCCAATCTTTTCTCTGTCCCCACCCGCCCCGGCTCAATAGTCAAGATTCGCTCACAAACTGCTTGTGCCCGGGGAAATGTGCCCATCAACTGCAAAGCTTCCGCCGTCGCATCCATCAGATCGAGATTGTCCGGATCATTCGCAAGGGCCATAAAAGCAGTGCTGTAGTATTCCGGGATCCTCCGTTCCTCTTTCAGTTTATTCAACTTCATCATCAGCGCGTCG
>Ga0210044_10001869_pt1 | contig 32023 bp, 23 predicted proteins | sample CryGey13umfilter_2_FD_183959 | JGI IMG/M metagenome (GOLD analysis project Ga0210044, IMG submission 183959) | Groundwater microbial communities from aquifer in Utah, USA - Crystal Geyser 4/9/14 3 um filter (SPAdes) (version 2) | ecosystem: Environmental > Aquatic > Deep subsurface >...
ATAATTTTCCCTTCACCCATAAATGAAACACGGCGAACCACCACCCACTTTTCGAGATCTTCTTTCTTATCGTTTGTTTCCGGTAATTTCCCCAGCAATGAAACCTTACAGTCCGGGCAAGTGTTGATGCCTTCCTGAAATTCATACCCGCAAGATGGACAGTATGGCATATTTCCTCCTCATCGTTTCATCTCCCCGGCAACGGAAAGGGCTTCCACACCTGCCTGCCGGGAAGCATCCATAACACGGTACACTAATTCATACCTCGCTGACTTGTCTGCCTTGATTACCACCTCTTTCTTCTTTGCCAGCGCAATCTGACTTCGAATCACTTCGGTCAACTTGCCGGGGGCCGTCAGGGCTTTCCCCACATAAATATCGCCCTTTTTTGAAATTGTTACCACAACATTATCTGTTTTCTTGAGTCCCCGGGAAACTGAAGATGGGAGGTTCAGGGGCAATCCAGCCTCGTCACGGAACGTAGTAGACACCATGAAAAAAATGAGAAGCAGAAAGACGACATCAATCAGAGGCGAAATATCCAGCAGGGCATTTCGCCGTTTCGAACGCCCGTTTCCGAAATTCATGACGTTTTCAACCGTTTGAAGATGGAGAGGACTTCCTTTTCCAACTCTATCGCAATACTTTCGGCCCGTTCCGAGTACATATTGTAAAAAATCAGAAAAGGAATGGCGATACTGAGCCCGGCCGCAGTAGTAATCAGCGCCTCAGAAATTCCGCCTGCCAGCAGCTCAGCCCGGCCGATTCCCTGCGTCGAAATGACCTTGAATACTTTGATCATGCCGGTAACTGTGCCCAGCAGGCCCAGAAGAGGCTCAATGGAAATAATGGTACTCAAAGTCGGCAGATATCGTTCCAGTCGCCGCACAGCACGCTTTCCGGAAGTTTCGATCAGCTCCCTCAGTTCCTTCTCAGGTAGATTACGATTTTGAATTGCCTCTTCCAGAAGCTCCGAAACTGCAGGGGTGGCACCGGTTTTGACCCGCCCAATGGCCAATTCAAAATCCCGCTCAGAAAGACGCCCCTTGACGTCCAGAAACAGTTTCTTATCTACAATTCTTGAAGCTCTCAGGTTAAACGCCTTCTCAATGATGATGGCAAGCCCGACAAGGAGCCCCAGGAGTATGGGGTACATGAGGGGGCCGCCCTTCCCAATGAAAGCCCACATCAATCCAACCTGTAATTCGGTGATTCTTTGGTAATAACAACGTCATGCGGGTGGCTTTCAGTCAACCCGGCACTGGTAATCTGAACAAATTTTGCTTTCGTCTTCAGGTCTTCTATGCTCTGGCATCCGGCCAGGCCCATACCGGCTCGAAGTCCGCCCATCAACTGGTGAACCACACCGGACAATGAACCGCGATACTGCACCTGGCCTTCAATTCCCTCCGGCACCAGCTTGGACTTGGATGAAGGATCCTGAAAGTATCGATCCGCGCTTCCCGTTTTCATAGCACCGATGGAACCCATTCCCCGATACGTTTTGTAGGTTCTTCCCTGGTAGATCACGGTTTCTCCGGGAGCCTCATCCGTTCCGGCAAACAGGCTGCCGATCATCACGCTGTCCGCACCGGCCACCATTGCTTTGGTCAGATCACCTGAAAACTTAATACCACCATCCGCGATTACCGGCGTATTGGTCATTTTGGCGGCGGCGACACACTGAGAAATTGCGGTTATCTGGGCCATCCCGCAACCGGTTACCACCCGGGTTGTGCAAATAGACCCGGGCCCGATCCCCACTTTTATCACGTCAGTTCCGGCCTTGATCAATGCCAGTGCGCCCTCCGGGGTTGCAATATTCCCCACAACCAATTCAATTTCCGGATATTTTTTCTTCAGAATCCGGGTCGATTCCAGCACACCGGCGGAATGGCCATGGGAAGAATCCAGCACGAGAATATCCACATTCTTGCGGATCAGTTCGTCAGCACGCTCTTCCATGTCGCTGGCGACACCGATCGCGGCACCGACCCTGAGCCTGCCCAGATCATCCTTACATGCAAGGGGATATTGAATCTTCTTTTCAATATCCTTGACCGTGATCAGACCCCTCAGGTGAAATTCCTCATCCACCACAAGGAGCTTTTCAATTTTATGTTTGTGCAGAATCCGTTTGGCATCTTCCAGAGTTGTCCCCACCGGGACGGTCACCAGGTTCTCTTTCGTCATGATATCCTGGACCTTAATGTCGCTGCGGGTTTCAAACCGGAGGTCCCGGTTGGTGAGAATGCCCACCAGTTTTCCGCCCGACTTCCCGGATGCCGTCACCGGTACACCTGAAATTCGATACTTGTGCATCAGGTCTTCCGCCTGATAGACGTAAGCGTCCGGGGCAATGGTAATGGGGTCCACAATCATTCCGGATTCCGACCGCTTAACCTTGTCCACTTCCTCCGCCTGCTCCGACACCCCCATATTCTTGTGAATGACTCCCAGTCCGCCCTGCTGGGCAAGGGCAATGGCAAGACGGGATTCCGTGATGGTATCCATCGCCGCACTCAGAAGTGGAATGTTCAATGAAATCTGTCTGGAAAGACGGGTTTTCACAGATACATCATTGGGGTGAATCTCGGAATAGGCTGGCACTACCAGCACATCGTCAAAAGTAAGCCCGATTTCAGGAGTTTTCTCCAGCATTCTTACCTCTCATTTTTTCCGCAGCATTTTTTGTACTTTTTCCCACTGCCACATGGGCAGGGGTCATTCCGCCCAACTTTGGGTTTATCCCGTTTGACCTGGGAAACTGCCGGAGCTTCTCCACCTCCGGCATTCCGGAATCGACGTTGCTTTGCTTTTGCGTTTCTCTTTTCTTCACGAACCTGTTCTTCTGAAGGGGGTTGAATCCAGTACAGTACTTTTATGATGTTGTCTTCCACAAGTGCCATGGTGTTTTCAAACAGAGCCAGACTTTCCTTCTTGTACTCAATAATGGGGTCCTTCTGACCATAGCCACGCAGACCAATGGAATCTTTCAGGTGATCCATATTGCGCAGATGCTCTTTCCAGTGACGATCCAGGAATTGCAGCGCAACAAACCGTTCGTGCATCCGGAACATTTTGTCGTCCCCGATCAATTTTACTTTTTCATCGTACGCTTCCGTCACTTTCTTATAGATGACAGCTTCCAGCTCTTCCCGGTTGATGGCTCGGATTTCCTCCGCAGTCATAACGAAGTCAAAGTATTCATTTATTTTCTTCGCAAACTCTTCCGCATTCCACTCATCCGGATGTTTGGGATCCGTGATGTACTGATCTTCGAGCCAGAAAAGGATATCTTCCGTCAGGTTAAATACATGCTCCCTTGCATTGCCCTGCAGTATCTTCCGGCGAAGGCTGTAAAAGGTACTCCGCTGCTGGTTCATCACCGTATCGTAATCCATCAGGTTTTTGCGGATGTCAAAGTTCCGGCTCTCTACCTGGCGCTGGGCGCGTTCAATAGATTTGCTGATCATCTTGTGTTCAATGGGAACGCCTTCTTCCATACCGAGGCGGCCCATCAGGCCTGAGATTCTGTCACTACCGAAAATCCGCATGAGGTCATCTTCCAGCGACAGGTAGAACCGGGATGCCCCTGGGTCTCCCTGACGACCGGAACGGCCTCTCAACTGGTTGTCGATCCGTCGGCTTTCATGGCGCTCGCTGCCGATGATATACAGTCCACCGGCATCCAGCACTTCTTGCTTCTCTTTGCTGCAGATACCTTTGTATTTTTCAAGAACCGCATTCCGCTCTTCTTCGCTTATGCCCTCTTTGCTCAGCTCCGGTAAGGCCATTAATGCCGGGTTCCCACCCAGCACAATGTCGGTACCACGTCCTGCCATGTTGGTAGCGATGGTCACCGCCCCCTTGCGACCTGCCTGGGCGACAATTTCCGCTTCTCTCTCATGGAATTTCGCGTTCAAAACGACATGCTTTATTTTCTGTTTCTTCAGAAGTCTGCTCAAAACTTCAGATTTTTCAATGGAAATGGTACCCAGCAACACCGGTTGCCCCTTTTCATGCAACTCCCGGATATCTGCTGCTATCGCATTGAATTTTTCCCTTTCCGTCCGGTAAACCACATCTGCGTAATCCGCACGAATCATTGGCATGTTGGTCGGAATTACAGAGACATCCAGCCCATAAATTTTCTTGAATTCCAGGGCCTCCGTATCTGCCGTACCGGTCATACCTGACAACACGTCATACATACGGAAATAATTCTGGAAGGTGATGGTAGCCAGGGTCTGGTTCTCCGATTGAATCTTAACGTCTTCCTTGGCTTCCAGTGCCTGGTGCAATCCATCGGAGTAGCGACGCCCCGGCATCAGTCGGCCGGTAAATTCATCCACAATCAGAACTTCATTTTCCTTCACGATGTAATCCACGTCCCGCTCAAAAAGGGCATGGGCTTTCAATGCCTGTTCCACGCAGTGAAGCAATTCGATGTTGCTCGGATCGTAGAGGTTTTCTACGCCCAGGAGTTTTTCAGCCTTTTCTACGCCCTTTTCCGTCATTGTGACATTCCGATCTTTCTCATCCACTTCGTAGTCTGCGTCGGGGTCGTCTTCCTCTTTACCACGAACCAGTGAGGGAATGATGCGATTGGCGCCATAATATTTCTCAGTGGACTCTTCCGATGGCCCTGAAATAATCAACGGTGTACGGGCTTCATCAATCAGGATGCTGTCCACCTCATCCACAATGGCAAAGTTGAAACCACGCTGGACGCAGTCTTCCAGGTAGTACTTCATATTGTCCCGCAGATAGTCAAAGCCGAATTCGTTGTTTGTTCCGTAGGTGATATCCGAGTCGTAGGCCTCTTTTCGCTCTTTATCGTCCAGGCCGTTGGTAATTGTGCCGGTGGAAAAGCCGAGGAAGTGATAGATTTTGTCCATCCATTCCCGGTCACGGGTGGCCAGATAGTCGTTCACCGTGACCACGTGCACACCTCTGCCGGAAAGGGCGTTTAAGACAACAGGCAAAGTCGCCACAAGGGTCTTTCCTTCACCGGTCTTCATTTCGGTAATCATTCCACGATGGAGCACCACGCCACCGACCAGCTGCACATCAAAATGGCGCATGCCCAGGGTTCGTACACCAGCTTCACGGGTTATGGCAAAAACCTCAGGGAGAATCTCGTTCAGAAGCGGCTTGAATGGCTTGTCGTCATTGGCCAGACCGGTTACCCTCTCCCTGAAACTCTGAATTTTTTCCCGAAGCGCTTCATCGGAAAGTTGCTGCATTTGTGGTTCCAGCTGATTGATGCTGTTTACAATCGGCTGCAGGCTCTTTAAGAACCGGTCATTCTTTGTTCCAAATACTGTTTTGGCAATCGTTTTTATCATTATTCACCCGGTATCATCAGTTTTTCAAGACAAGATTATAACACTTGAAGGAATTCAGAAATGCATAATTTCGCTGATCATGTAATCGGAGGGATTAACCGGCTTTTGTTTCACAACGATCTCAAAATGCAAATGGGGACCCGTACTGCGGCCCGTATTTCCAACGGTGGCAATCAAGTCACCGCGCTTCACTTTCTGGCCCCTCTTAACAAGAATTTCCTCGAGATGGCCGTATCGGGTTGTGGCGTTGTTGAGATGACTGATGACAATCAAGTTCCCATAACCCATGTTTTTCCCGGCCATCGTAACAATGCCATCAGCAGGGGCAAAAACGGGTGTCCCCCTCTTGGCGGCAATGTCAATACCATTGTGAAAGGCCCTGACACCTGTGAACGGGTCCTTCCGATATCCGAACCGATCCGTAATGAACCCTTTGACCGGCCACATGGAAGGTGTGTGCCGGAGAATGTCATTCTTGTTCTTGAATATTTTTTCAAGCTCCTGGAAACCCTTAAAGAGTTTCTCTGCCTTTCGGTTCATCCCGTCAAGATCTTTATTCATGTAACTTGCGAACCGGTTATTGAGATAATCCGCACCACCGATTCCCATACTGTTGTCATTGAGAGCCAGATCTGCGCCCACAAACGTGGCGAGTTTCCTGGCCTTGTCAGAAAAATAATTCAACTTGGTTTCCAGGTCCTCGGCATTCGTCTGGTACTTGGCATTGACATTTTTCAGAACATCCAGTTCGTTGTGCATCCGATTTAATGCAAGTTGTTGATTGGAAGAAATGAAAAAATGAACCAGCAGAAAGACAAAGAAAAGCACGACAACCGCTGCGCCGGCAATCGCATATCTCAAATGGCGCCGTTTCATCAAGTATTTATGAACCGAGCCGCTCCCGTTCGGGATAATTGTTATCGAATAGCGATCATGCATAAAAAAACCTGCCTTCTTTGCTATTATGAGTGTGAGTTAGCGGATTGTCAATGAAAAATTGAGTTTTCTATCAAATTATTGTACGATTTTTCAGTATTCCCGGAGCTTATTCCAAAAAAAAGGATCGGAGCAACGAAAAATGGCAAGGAGCAAGATTGAAGTAAAAGGGTTTGAGGCCCGCCACTATGATGGCCTTATGAATCTCATCACATTGGGATATTATCCCCGTTTTATTAAAAGCGCAGTGTCTTTCATGGATCTTTCAAAAAAATCCCACATCCTGGATATTGGATGCGGCACCGGGCGGAATGCCCGGCTGATTGCGGATCATCTGGGAGGAGACAGCAGGGTTACCGGCATAGATATCGGTGCAGATATGCTGGTCGGCTTCTCCCTGAAACAGGGGAAAGACCCCCGGCTTTCCGTATTGAAAGTTGATATCCGAAAGCCCTTCCCTTTCCCGGACGCGTCTTTTGATGGCGCGTTCATGTCCTTTGTTCTCCATGGAATGGAGCATGATGATCGAATCCATGTACTGAAGGAAGTCCAACGCATCCTGAAACCGGGCGGGAAATTCTACCTTCTGGATTACCGGCCCCTGGACCTGAAATCAAGCAGCCTGTTTACGCGCCTGGTTTTTCGTCTGGAATGTGACCTCGCTTCGGAATTTCTCACTCACAACTGGGAAGATGTTCTTTCCCGGTATGGCTTCGGAGAATTTGATGAAAAAGTGTTCTTTGGAAAGAAAGTTCGGATTCTGAAATCCACCCGATTGATGTATACTGAATAGAATAGAGAAAATGGTTCTTTTACGTACATGAGGTCCACAGACCGCTGCCCTCGTATTGGCAGTTGAACCAACGGCAATGGGAGGTAAATATGATAAAGGAAGTAAAGACCGCAGACGCACCACAGGCCATCGGACCCTACTCTCAGGGGATTGTAGCCAACGGGTTTGTCTTCTGCTCGGGCCAGATTCCCCTTGACCCTGAAACCGGAGAAATCATCGGAGACACGATCCAGTCACAAACCGAACAGTCGTTGAAGAATCTTTTTGAAGTACTGAAGGCAGCGGGGAGCAGCCCCGGCCGAGTGGTGAAGACGACTGTACTTCTACAGAACATGGAGGATTTCGGGGAAATGAACAAAGTTTACGAACGCATGTTCGGAGGCTTCAAACCTGCCCGGGCAGCTTTCGCTGTAAAAACACTCCCCAAAAATGTACTGGTTGAAATTGAGGCCGTTGCGACTGTTTGAAGAACACCTGACCAGCCGACCGTAGTTTCCCTTCGGAAAGGTAAGGCTGTAACAATAAAAAAAGAGGTACTATGCCAAAAAAAATATTTGTTCTCGACACAAACGTATTGCTCCACGATCCACAAGCCTTGCTGAAATTTGAAGACAACGATGTATATGTCCCCATTGTCGTGATCGAGGAGATTGACAACTTTAAAAAGGACATGAATGAAATCGGCCGCAACGCTCGCTACGTGTCCCGCTTCCTGGACGCCCTACGGAAGAAAGGCAAATTGTGTGACGGCGTACCCCTGGGTGAAGGGCTTGGAAAAGTGTTTATTCCGTTAACCCGGGAAACTGTGGACCTGGGGGTAACCGTCGGCAACAGAGCGGACAACGAAATCCTGAAAATAGCGGTGGATCTCACAAAAAAAATGGGGGACAAGGTCGTCGTTTTTGTCACCAAAGATACCAATTTGAGGATTAAGGCAGACGCATTGGGCGTTCCTTCCGAAGATTATGAAAACGATAAGATTCAACTGGAAGATCTCTATAGCGGTAGTGCCGATTACTACACAAACGCCACGACAATTTCACAAATCTATGACAAAGACGAAATCCCACTTCCAGAAGACCTGGTGGGGATCTTCCCAAATGAATTTGTCACACTCATCAACTCCGAGAACCCTAAACAGACTGCGCTGGCGCAATACAATTCCGTAATGAAGAGCCTGGATCGCCTGGTAGACTTGGATCCCATCTGGGGAATCACGCCCCGGAATAAGGAACAAATCTTCGCACTGAATATCCTGCTGGATCCGAACATCAGTCTTGTGACGCTGGTTGGAAAGGCCGGTACCGGGAAAACTCTCCTGGCAATTGCAGCCGGCCTGCTCCAGGTCGCGGACCGTCGTATTTACGACAGAATGCTCATTGCCCGCCCCGTCATTCCCATGGGAAAAGACCTGGGTTATCTTCCCGGGGATGTGAGCGAAAAAATGCGTCCGTGGATGCAGCCGATTTTTGACAACCTGGATTTTCTCATCAGCGGTTCCGAAATGGCCGGGGTCCCTGGCTACCAGGAATTGATCACACAGAAAATCCTTCATGTGGAACCCCTGACCTATATCCGGGGCCGAAGCATTCCGCGGCAGTACATGGTGATTGATGAAGCCCAGAACCTGACCCCCCACGAGGTGAAAACCATCGTCACAAGAGCGGGTGAAGGGACAAAAGTAATACTGACAGGAGACCCTTATCAGATTGACAATCCCTATGTGGACTCCAACAGCAACGGATTAAGCTACCTGGTGGAACATTTCAAGGAGCAGGCAGTTGCCGGCCACGTTACATTGAAAAAAGGTGAACGGTCGGCACTGGCAGAACTGGCCGCCAAATTGTTATAGAAATGATGGCAGAACAGAAAGATACCAGCTACATTCAGGCATTCGGTCTGGCCAATATACTCACGATTCTTCGGATGGTGCTGATACCGGTTTTCGTTATCGCGTCCGTGTATCAACTACACCTTCTCGCCTTTGCGGTCTTTGTAGTAGCAGGCACTACAGATTTTCTGGATGGTTATATTGCCAGGTACACCGGCCATGTTACAGACGTTGGCAAGTTCCTGGATCCCATGGCTGACAAAGTCATGCTTGTTTCAGTGTATGTGGTTCTGGTTCTGGCCGGCATTGGCAACACCAACATGCTCCCGGTGTGGGTTACCATTCTGGTCATTTTCCGGGATGTTTTCATTGCCATTGCGTCCCTGGTTATCTTTTTCACAACTGAAGTCAAAACGCTCCAGCCCTCCATTGCCGGCAAGCTGTCCACATTCATCCAGATCACGACGGCATCCCTCTATCTCTTCTGCAATGCGTTCTACCTGAACGTTTCCTGGCTGATTTATCTCGCATATGCGGTGGCGGCCATGACTATTATTTCCGGAATCCATTACCTTATCAAAGGAGTTAAAAGTACATTCTGATGAAGAAAATAATAATTGTAGCGGCCTTTATTACCTGCATTCTACTGGTCTTTATCGCTCTATCCGGTGTGCTCTCTTCTCTCATCATCGGCTTTATCATCGCCTACGTGCTGGATCCGGTAGCGGACTTTCTGGAAGAACATCATGTCCGACGTCCCCTTGGCATCGCATTAATTTTTACCGTGTTAATTGGTATTCTGGCACTTTTCTACATTCTGGCCGCCCCAATTATCAGCCGACAGGTCACCGTATTTACCCATAAGGTTCCTGCATATGTTGCCCACCTGCAGGAAACCACCATCCCCGTTATCCGGGACTACATCCAGAACCATCCTGAACAGATGGAAGAGGTTAAGGCGAAATTGCAATCTGTCGGCATTGACATCCTGATGCCGGTCATCAATTTTGTTAAGAACCTGTTTTCCGGTACCATCAACGTACTGCTTGGCATCCTGAACTTGCTTCTTATCCCTGTAATCGCTTTTTATCTATTAAAAGATATTGATCGCCTGACCGAACGAATCGCTAAAGCCATCCCGCCCCGCCACAGAGAACAGGTTACCGGCCTTTTTTCCGAAATTGACCGGGTAATCAAAGACTTCCTGAAAGGCCAGCTTACCGTCAGCATGATTCTTGCGGTCATTTATTCCATCGGCCTGACCATTTTCGCCGTACCCATTGGGATTGTTATCGGACTGGTAGCTGGTTTTGCCAACATGATTCCTTACCTCGGTCTTGCCATCGGTCTGGTTCCAGCGCTGCTGCTCTCCTGGCTCGATGCCCATAGCGTGGCACACCTGATTGGTGTAGCCGGGACATTCACAGTGGCTCAGATACTGGAAGGGACCGTCATTTCTCCCCGTGTCGTGGGTCAGCAAGTAGGATTACATCCCGTCACTGTGATTGTCGCAATTCTGCTGGGAGGTCACTACTTCGGATTTGTGGGAATTCTTGCGGCCGTACCGGCTGCATCCGTCATTAATGTACTGACCCGCCGGGCGTACAACTGGTACATTCAAAGTAAGTACTACCTCACCTGATGTTGTCAGACCGGGGCATCGCTGTTTTTCTCTTCTTTCTGCTTTTTTCTCTTCTTCTCATCGGTGATCCGGTTTTTTTATTCATTTTCCTCATAGCCTGTATTCCGGCACTTTTTGTGCCAAAACTGCGTCGAAATGCCATTGTTCTGCTCATCATCGGCAGTCTGATAACAGGTTCCTTCGCCATCCGAACCTTTCAGGCCCGACATCTATCAACCATCGTCGGCTCCCCCGTTACCGCTACCGGTATCCTTCATGACATTCAAAAGGAAGATCGCTTCGTCTCCGGCACCCTCCTGTTCGCCACGCTGCGGAATTATCACGGCCGGAGACTGGCATTCCCCCGAACAATGAGATTCACTATTTCCGGCACGGAGTTCCCAGCACGCCTCACGCCGGGAAGCCTCGTCAATGTCACTGGAAAATTCCGAAAACACCAGGTGTACCGGAACACCGGAACGGATCGAACATGGTTTTATCTCAGCCGGCATCGCCTTTTCTCCGTGACAGTACCGGACCATCGAATGATTACCGGAACCTCCACCTTCCTTTCCCGGACTCTTGAGAAACTGGACCCGTTTGAAATCCCGGTTTCCCCGCTGAATCGGCGAATACTCCGGGGCATGATTGCGGGAGATCGGAATGCGCTTCCGGATTCCTTCGTAGAAAAAGTCCGGGACCTGGGTATTTACCACCTGTTTGTCGTGTCGGGTTTCCATTTCGGTATTCTCTTTTCCGCGGCTTATCTGCTCCTGCTCCTCCTGCCGATCCGCCCCCGCACCCGAAAATGGGCCGCACTGGCCATTGTCACCCTGATGCTTCCCGTCACCGGCTTTTCTCCATCAGGACTTCGAGCATGGTGGATGATATTCATTTTTCTTCTATTCCGGGCCGGAGAGATTGAAGTCAACCCCACCGATGCGGTGGGAATCGCCGGTCTTCTGCTCCTCATCTGGAACCCCTTCCAGGTGGCAGACCCGGGATTCCTCCTGAGCTTTCTTGTAGCCGGAGCCATTGTAACCGCCATTTCCCGAACCGACAGATGGTGGCAGGCCTGGCTGAAAATTCCCGTCGTCGCGCTTCTTGCAGCATCACCGGTGCTCTTTCTGTTTTTTCACCGTCTGGCACCCATTTCCGTGCTTGTTAATCTGGCTGTCACTCCCCTGGTCATCATAATCTTCTATCTTTTCTTCCTCACAGCCATCGGGTTACCCTTCGCTTTCCTGCTTGACATGGCTGTCTCACTCCTTGGAACCCTCACCGACCGGATTTCTCCCCACACCCTCACCGTCTGGGCGCCGCTACCCTTCATTGTTCTGCTCTTTGCCGCCGCTGCCGCGGCCCTTCTTCTTCACAATAAACGGCGGGGGTTTGGTATCCTCGCATCCGTTCTGGCAATAACACTCATCGTCTCCATGACTTGGAGACCAAGCCCTGAATGCCTTCGAATCCCTGATACCGGCCAGTCCCAGGCCATTCTTCTACAAACCCAGGGAGAAACTTATCTATTTGATACTGCTGGAGTCTGGGAAGGTCGTCTCTCACTGATCCCCTGGCTGCAATCCATCGGAATCCGTAAAATTGATGCAATATTTCTCAGTCACTTCGACAGTGACCACGCCGGAGGCCTCGCCGATTTAGCCGATAATTTTCCCGTGGGAATGGTTTACGCACCGTACCTTGATGGCCAGTCTCTCACGTTCAACCGGGACTTCTCAGCATTGGCCAGAAACAATGTTCCGCTGCGTCTTCTGTCACGGAACGGAACCCCGAAGCTCCACCTTCCGGGAATCCGGCTGTCCGTTTTTCATCCTGAACAGGCAATCCGGGGAAAGGGCCGTACCAATGACCGGTCACTGGTCATAAAAGTGGACGCGAAAAACACATCCATTCTCTTCCCCGGTGACCTTGACGGAGAAGAACTAACCGAGCTGGTCCCTCAACTGCCCCATACAGACATCCTGCTTGCACCCCACCACGGCAGCCGCCACGCAGCTATCCCGGGACTGGAACCAGCCATCTCCCCATCCCTTGTCATTGTCTGCTGCGGTCGCCACAACCGCTTTCACTTCCCCTCCCCCGCCTTCCTCCACCTTTTCGCCGGAGTTCCCATCCTCACCACTGCCGAGCGGGGAGAAATCACCGTAGGACTGGACAAAGAAAAGAGAAAAGGTCAAGTAGAAAGCAAGGTTGAGGTTGAGTGAATAAAGAAGTGTTCTGTGATCCGTGTTCTGTGTTCTGACAGAAAAGACAAAGAAACTGGAACTGTCACGGAAACTTATCATTGCATATCAGTTCTTTTCCCTTCTTTTTTCCTTCTTTCAAAACACGGAACACAGGCGCCGCAGGCGCACAGAACACTTCTTTATTCACTCAACCTCAACCTGCGGTGCTTCGCACTGCACGGAACATGCTACAATACCCTCATGGAGAAGAAACGGGCAATATTTATGGACAGAGATGGCACCCTCAGCCATGAAGTAGGATACATCAATGACCTTTCCCGGATGCGGCCCTATGCGTTCAGCGCTGAAGCGGTTCAACTCATCAACCGTTCGATCTGGCTTGCCATTGTGGTAACCAACCAGGCAGGCGTCGCGAGGGGCTATTTTACGGAGGAGCTGGTGAAAGAGGTGCATCAACGGATGGAATCGATCCTGGCAACGGGCGGCGCAAAACTGGATGACATTTTCTACTGCCCCCATCATCCGACAGCTGGGGAACCGCCCTACCGCAGAGATTGTGAGTGCCGGAAACCAAAACCCGGTATGCTGTTGAAGGCAGCGGAAAAGCACAATATTGACCTGTCCCGGTCCGTGATGGTGGGGGATAAGATATCCGATGTGGAAATGGCAAAAGCCAATGGAATGGCAGGCGTTCTCGTCCTCACCGGTTACGGCAGAGGAGAGCTTACCTACCAATCGGATAACTGGCAGGTACAACCTGATCATGTCGCAGAAAACATATTGGAGGCGGTGAAATGGATATTGAAAAACTGAAAACAGCCGTCACCAGATTTTCAGAAATGAAAGTCCTTGTCGCCGGTGACATTGTTCTGGATGAATTCATGTACACGGAAATTGACCGGGTTTCACGGGAAGCACCGGTTTTTATCTGCCGATATGAGCACAGTGAACGGTTTCCCGGATGCGCAGGGAATACTGCCACAAATGTGCTTTCCCTCGGTGCCACGCCGTTTCCAGCAGGAATTGTGGGACGGGATGAGGACGGAACCCATATTGCCGACCGTTTCTGGAACAGCGGCATGGATCTGCGCTGCCTGCAGAAATCCCGCCGCGTTCACACCATGAAAAAGACCCGAATCCTGGCCGGGGGCATCCACCGGGCTAAGCAGCACATGCTTCGGGTGGACAGGGAAAGTGAAATCCATCGGTTTCAACTCCTGAGGGTTGCAAGAACCGTACTGGACGAAGTGGATGCCGTTATTATCAGTGACTACGGCTATAACACAGTGACACCGTTCAATACCGAACGGCTGATTCCCGAGGCAATGGAACGGGGCATTCCGGTATTTGTGGATTCCCGGTACCGGGTAACCGCATTCAAACACGCGGAAGCCATCACTCCCAACGAGGAGGAAGCGGCCGAGGCATTTGGCAAACCCATTCCGGAAAACGGGGAAGATCTGCTGGAAGCATTGGAAGCCCTCACCCGATGGGCAGACTGCCGCCTGATACTGCTGACACGTGGCAGCAAGGGGATGGTTGTTCATCGCAAAGGGGACAAGAGTTATACAGCTTTCCCCATCTACGGCTCCCCTGAACCGGTGGATGTATCCGGTGCAGGCGACAGCGTTATGGCAGCATTCGCGCTGGCAGTTGCCTACAGGTTGGATCCGGAAGAAGCGGCAGTTCTGGCAACCATAAGCGGCGGGATCTCCGTCATGCAGAAGGGAACTTATGCAGTTACACAAACTGAACTTCGAGAGGCATTAGATGCAGAAAATTTACCCCAGGGAACAACTTTCTCATTTGCTTGAGTCGTCCAGCCCGGACAACCTAACAGTGGGTTTCGCCAACGGCTGCTTCGATATCCTCCACGTGGGACACCTACGCTACCTTCAGGATGCCCGGGCTTATTGTGACATTCTGGTTGTAGCTGTGAACGACGACCAATCAGTACACCGCCTTAAGGGATCGGGTCGTCCGCTGATCCCCCTTTCGGAGCGGATGGAGCTGGTAGCCGCTTTGCAGGTAGTCGATTTTGTCACTTTCTTTGGTGAAGATACGGTGGAACAGACCTTGAGAATACTGAAACCGGATATTCAGTTCAAAGGCACTGACTACACACCCGACACCGTCCCTGAACGCCATATCATGAAAGAGCTGGGCGGTCGCGTCATGATAGTCGGGGATCCCAAAGATCATTCCACAACCGAGATGATCCAGAAGCTGGAAGACACAGAACAGTGACACCCTTGATTGTGTGCGCAACGTTGCTGGAAGCACGATCCCTGTTTCTGGGCTTTGAAACGGATTTTGCCAGAGACAATCTGGAGTCCGCACTGGTGTACCGGCGTACAAACCCCCCGTTTTTTTCCGTTCTGATCACTGGTATCGGGAAAACAAACAGTGCCCTGTTTCTTGAAAAATATATTCACACCTACGGTTGCCCGGAGCAGGTCATCAATACCGGCATTGCGGGAGCCTATCCGAACGATACGGTCAAGATCGGTGATGTCGCTGTTGCAGACGAAGAAATCTACGCGGATGAAGGTGTCCAGACAGAAGACCGTTTCCTCACCATTGCCGACCTGGGATTTCCCTTGTTTCTCAAAAAAGACAAACCCTATTTCGACACATTTCCAATTCCGGAGGGAAGGACTGTACAGGAAAAACTCAGTGCGCAAACGGACCTGCCGGTCCACTGTGGACGTTTTGTGACAGTTTCTTCATGCACGTCCTCATCCGAGCTGTATCGCCAGCGCAACAGACAGTTTCAACCGCTCTGTGAATCCATGGAAGGTGCTGCCCTCTGCCACGTCTGCACCGTAAATGACATCATGTTCACAGAAATTCGCGGCATCTCCAACTTCGTCGGACCATATGATAAGAAGAACTGGCAAATTGAACCCGCTTTAGTGGCCGCAACCAGCGCTGTCCTTGACTACCTGGAGGCTTGACATGCCTTTGGAACTTGCGTTCTCTTCCTGCCCCAATGACACGTTCATGTTCAATGCCATTGTCTCCGGCGCCGTACCGGTGGCCTGGCCGCTGGGTGTCCGTATCGGCGACATTGAAGAACTCAATCAGTGGGCATTTGCCGGTGAAACCGATATCACCAAACTCTCCTTCTTTGCCTACTTTCAACTGGCGGATCAGTACGTCATGCTCAACTCAGGTGCCGCCTTGGGAAGGGGTTGCGGCCCGGTGATTATCTCCAGACGACCTATTCCGGAGGACGAACTCAAGAACATGCGTGTGGCTGTTCCCGGATTAAACACGACGGCGTTCCTGTTATTCAAAACTTACTGTCCGAAATGTACCAAGCTGGTGCCAATGCTCTTTTCCGAAATTGAGCAGGCCATCATCACAGGAGACGTTGACGCGGGAGTCATCATCCATGAAACCCGGTTTACCTATCAATTGAGAGGTCTCCAAAAACTGGTGGATCTCGGGGAATGGTGGGAGGGAACTACCGGGCATCCCATTCCCCTGGGCTGCATCGCCATCAAGCGGGATATGGCTGTCGATGTGGGGACTGAATTTGAGAGAGCACTGAAATCATCTGTGGAGCATGCGTTCTCCAACCGCGGGGACGCCTACCCGTTTATTCGAAAACATGCGAAAGAACTGGATCAGGATGTTATTGATGCTCACATCGACCTTTACGTGAATGACTTCTCCATTTCCCTGGGTGACGCCGGTCAGAAAGCCGTCCGCCATCTTTACCGGGCCGCATACCGGGCCGGTCTGGTGAAATCACTGCGCAATGACATTTTCCTCTGATCAAACGTCATCAGTCTTCATCACCTCAGCATAGGTGCCGGACAAGGCTGCCATAAACGACCCATGGACCTGGGAAGCTTCAACTGTTTTTCCGTTAAACACGAGGTCACGGGTGGTGCAGGCATCTTCAACCACAATACAAGTGAAGCCGAGATCGAATGCCGCACGGGTCGTCGCATCAATGCACATATGGCTCATCGCACCACAGATAACAAGTGTATCAATGTCATGTTTGTGAATCTCACCAAGCAGCGTAGTATCCCGGAAGCTGTTGGGAAAGTGTTTCTGTATCAAGACTTCGCCTGCCTCGGGTTTCACCAGCGCGTGAGTTTCTGCTCCCGTGGTATTCGGAAGAAAAAAAGTGGCACCCGGCCGTGCCGCAATGTGCTGGATGTGGAAAACCGGTTCCCCGTCAGATCTGAACCGCTGCAACAGACGCCGGGCATTTTCCGCCGCCTTCTCCATGTTAACCAGTTCCATTTTTCCGCCTGGAAAGTAGTCATTCTGAATATCAACGAGTATCAATCCCTGTTTCACATCATCCTCCCATTTCAATGATCGTCACAACCAATTGTACAATCGACAGCAGCAATGTGAGCACGAGAATCAGTTTTGAGAGTGGTTTGTTAAACTCGGAGCGTCCCTTCTTCAAAAAGTACATGTGAATTGAAAAGGCGAAGAAGCCCCCGCCACACAGGATCAGGGACATCACGTATCCGGCAAACTGATGCCTCGCCACAAGAACCAATCCGTACAATACAACAAAAAGTAGAGGGAAATGCAGCAGCAGAAAACCGGTAATTCGCCCTGGTAATCTGAACAACTCCCATTCCTGTCAGTATGCGGAGTCAATTTCATGGTTGATCAGCAACACAGCGTTGCCCAAATACAGCCACATCAGAAGATCATTCATTACAGATGCCTCCTATGTTACAGATGCCTCCTATGTTGTTTTTCCGGGTGGGACATCTTTCCCCGATTCATCCCTTCAGAAAACGAACAATTCAAAGAAGCCGGATACAGCAAAATATGTTCTTTCACCTCTATGAATGAACCCCCGGGTCTTGAACATCAGCTCGACGCGCCCGGTCCCGTTAGAAAAGTGATTAGCTCTTTACACCAAATTCAAAGACATCCGGCCTTGCGTAATGCCCGGCAGCATCAAACATTCTCTTTGCTGCCACCGTTTCCTCCAGATCAAGGTCCGCATACAGAATTTCTTTTTTCTTTTCAAGGGGTCCCGCCACAAATTGCCCCGCAGGATTGATAACACAGCTGTTTCCGACATTTATCCACTCCCGGTCAGCCGGATAGCGCTCCCTGAAGGAGAATCGTTCAGGAATGTCCTTAACGGTTATAGCCATGCAACAACTCACCACAAACAATCCGCCTTCCCTTGCGATATGGCACATACTCTGTAACCACTTTTCACTCTTGTCCCAGGTCGGCGCGATCAGAATCTGAGCTCCGGATGTGTACATTGACTGGCGGGCAAGCGGCATAAAATTTTCCCAGCAGATCAGCCCGCCGATCCTGCCAATTGGTGTATCGAAAGTGTAAAGCGTGCGACCGTCTCCCCTTGCCCAAATCAATCTTTCACCGCCAGTGGGAATCAATTTCCGGTGAACTCCCATAATCTTGCCGCTTTTGTCAATGAACAGCAAACTGTTGTAAAGGCTCCCCTGACTGGATTCAGTGTTCTTCTCGTGAATGCCCACGGCAACCATGATATTTGCTTTTCCGGCAGTTTCGCATATCTTCCTGGTTGCTGAATCCGGAATGGATACAGCATTCGCGACCAGCTCAACGTACAGCTCATTCAATTCCTTTCCATTACTACCCGGCACCAGCCATACCCAATCCGGATAGCCGGGAATAAATGCCTCAGGAAAAACAACCAGTTCAGCGCCATTCTGCGCCGCATCGGCAATCATGCCACATACCTTTTCGACCGTGTCATCTCTGTTCATAAACACTGGGCTTCCCTGTACAACGGCAACCCGTGTAATTCTATTTTTATTCATGTTTATTCCCTCCCCGAAACAGTGAAATTTCGTCGGTCGGTTTACCACTAGATAAAGTGATTTATCTTTACATATTTTTCTTGTTTTTGCAAACGCGTCGCCGAAAGAAGGAGAAAACTCACTGAGACGTCGATTCAGGAGAAGGACTGGACAGGATTATTTATTCTCAGTCCCGCCAGACTCGGGTGGTATGCCCTGCGTATTGCTGTTCTCAGCAGCGGAGTCATCTACGGACTCCACCTCATTGGCGAAATGGCCACGCTTTAATTCCCATTTTCGGGTAAGACGTTCAGCCACCGGTTGAAGCAACAATAAAGCGAGAACGGCACCGTATATAATGCTTGACCAAGCATTTCCGGTGATTGCTCACCCGGATTTGCAGCCAATCAACCGATGATAAAGATATCCAATGCCACCACCCAGGGCGGCGGCTCCGACATACAAAAGGTATTTCATATCAACTCCAGCATAAATATATGCGCATAAAGAATATCATAAAAAAGTGAGCTAATTAGAAACTTTCAATTCCGAGAATTTTTCGCCGAATGCAAAAAAAGGGGAAGGCTTGGCCTCCCCCTTTTTCAATGCAAATTGGCTGATACTTCTATTCAGGATTCTCGGTTTTGGGTTCCTCAGTTTTAGGCTCTTCAGCCTTTTGTTCAGTTCCTTCAGCAGCTGGCTCTGTTGCCATTTCTTCTTTCTGTGTTCCCGGTTCAACAGCAGCAGGAGCCGGTGCCGGTGTAGCCTGTTCCACTGCAGCCGGTGCTTTTTTCGCAGGTGCTTCGCTCCCATTGCATCCAATCAAGAAGGCAACAGACACAATCGCCAATACAATAATCAATCCTTTGAAAATCCTCATTACAACCTCCAATACTTATTTTGATGGAAAACGGAAAATCGATTTATAATACCGAAATTAGAGAATCCAGTAAAGCATTATGTTGAATTTTTTAGCATTTTTTTCATTTCGGTCTTACTGGTTATCACTACTGCTCAATTTGCTCTATTTACCTCAGTCCCTTTTCAAGTTCCCATTCTCAAAATGGCTGAAAAGAGCAGAACTCTGGAGGAGAACTCGAAACATGCGGGAAAGCATCCCACGATAGATGATAATCATGACAATGGGCCAGACAAGGGCCCAGAAGGTCAATGCTATGAAGAAAGTCACAAAAGCGGTGCTTTGAACTTCGGCAGGCAGGCGGTGGACGTAGAAAAACATGAGAATGGCAAATGCAATGAGGACTTGAAATGACAGAAAGAGCATCGCCAGAAACCATTTGATGAAGCTCACCCGATAACGGACATGAATACCCCCGGCCGGGACGGTGTCAACGGCAAGAAACGCGTCATTGAATGTATAGCCGAACGGATTTAACCGGTTAGAAGTTACGTGGACAGTTGATGGAGATGTCCGGGAAAAAGTGTAGCGTCCTTCTTTTCCCATTCGCTGAACCACCTTTTCCAGGTTTTGAAAAAAAGAATCGCTGTCCAGGGGAAGATCCAACTCCCCCTGGAACACCGGCGTAAACATTTTTTATGCTTCTACGAGGACAGACGCAATGTGGAGAATAATTTCAGCGGACTTTTCCATGGTCTGCAAGGAAGCAAATTCCTTTTTGGAATGCATGTTGATGGAACCGGCAAAAACATTGGGTGTCGGAACTCCCATAAATGTAAGTCTGGAGCCATCAGTTCCACCCCGGATGGGCTTATGGATGGGGGTGATTCCAGCTTTCTCAAAAGCCTTTCTTGCCGTTTCCATTATTTCCGGATGCTGATCCAGCACCTCTTTCATGTTTCGATATTGTTCCTTGATGACAATCTCAATCTCGCCCCTGGGGAATTTCTCCAGTACCTGCTGACGGACCCGTTCCAGATCCTTTTCTCTATCTTTCAGTCCATCCACGGTAAAGCTTCGGACAATCATGTTGATGACAGTTTCGTTTTCCATTCCCTTGATGCCGGTCGCATGGTAGTAATTCTCACGTTTTTCCGTTGTTTCCGGCAGCGTTTTTTCATCAAGCAGCGTCATGAACAGTCCCGCCATACGAATGGCATTTACCATTTTGTCCTTGGCGTAACCCGGATGAACGTTGATACCCTTGCAGATAACTTCGGCGCCATCGGCACAGAAAGTTTCATCTTCCAGTTCGCCCAGCCTGCCACCATCCAGTGTATACGCGAAACCGGCACCAAATTTTTTCACATCAAAATGGTCAACACCTCGACCCACCTCTTCGTCCGGGGTAAAGGCAATGCAGATTTCCCCGTGTTTGAATTCCGGATGGGCCACCATGTACGCCGCGGCCGTCATAATTTCGGCTACACCGGCCTTGTCGTCAGCACCGAGAAGAGTGGTCCCGTCAGTGGTAATCAGGTCGTTTCCAACCAGTTCTTTCAGAATGGGATTTTCTTTCGGTGAAATAACCACACCCGGATCACCGGGAAGTTGAATATCCCCGCCGTCGTAGTTTCTAACAACCTGAGGCTTAACATTTTCGCCACCCTCGGCAGGGGCAGTGTCCATGTGGGCAATAAAGCCCACCGGGGGCACGCTCTTTTCTACATTGGACGGTACACGGGCATAAACATAGCCAAATTCATCCAGCTCAACCTCTTTCAGGCCCATTGCCTTCAATTCAGCCACCAGTATTTTTGCCAGATCAAATTGGCGACTGGTGGACGGGAAAGTAGTGGATTCCTCATCTGAGGTTGTATAAATCTTTACATAACGTGTAAATCGCTCCAGCAATTCATCTCGGTTAATCATTCAGCACTCCTTCTATCATTTCTATCCGGGCACAAGTGTATCAGAATTTCCCTTTTCTCCGAAGATGGAACTCTGTTTTGTGTGATAAGATTTATTCAAATTTCATTGATTACGGGAGGGGGAAATGGAGAAAAGGGAATCGTACGGCAAGAAACACCGGAAAATCGGATCATGGGCAGGATTGGCAATTATATCCGTATTTTTTTTACTCCCATCCGGGTGCAACCACACTGCAAAGCAGAAATCAGCCCAAAAACCAACTTATTCCATTGAAACCGCAAAGGAAATTTCTCATATCACCTCAGGAATCATTTCCTCCTCCGAACCCATTCGGATACGCTTTGTCCATCCGATTGTGGATGAAAACCAGGTAAATTCCCCATTGAAACTTCCGGTGTTCCATTTTTCGCCGGAAATCTCCGGCCACGCAGTCTGGCAGGACGAGCAGACATTGGCTTTCGTTTCAGACCATCCCTTGAGTCTGGGACAATCCTATACCGGTAAGCTTGATGTAGCCGCCCTGCTGCCCAGCCAGAAGGAATCGGCATTAAAAGAAATTGATCTGGCCTTCCAGGTTGCAAAAAGAGAACTTGTCCGACTGGATGGCAGCTTCACCGCCGCTCAGACCGGAAAAGCATCAGAAGCGGCTTTTGAAGGAACCATAGACTTCACGGAACCCTGCACCATCGACATGGTAAAAAAGTCAATTTCACTGGACCTGGACGGCCGGGACATCCGGGCCGTGTGGATGATGCGCGAGGATCAGAAGCGTTTTACTTTCACCATTCCTTCCATTTCACGGGAAAAATCAACCAGAACCCTTGTGGTCCGAATCAATTCGGAACCCCTTGGTCTTTCCACCGGGATGGAAAGAAAATTTCTGCTGGAACCCGTAAAGGTGTTCAAGGTTTCCCGTTTTGAGACCTTCCAGAATGGGGACAGAGGCTTTGCGATTATCTTTTCTGACCGCCTGGACATGAAGCAGGACATCAATGGATTCATTTCCGTGGAACCCGCAGTGCAATTTACCATGAAAAAAAGCGCAAGCAAGATTCTTGTAACCGGTTCCTTCAAACCAGGGGAAGGATATGCCATTACGGCCCACAAAGGCATTAGCAACATCTGGGGTGCACGTTTGAAAGAAGCCGCTGTTCACAGTGTCACCTTTCAGAATCTGAACCCCTCCATTCAGTTTGTAAAAGACGGAATTTTCCTTCCATCCAGCAACAAACAAAACGTCCGTTTTACAGCTGTTAACGTCCGCAAGGTCAAGATAACAGTTCAGCAGGTGTTTTCTTCCACGCTGGGTCAGTATCTCCAGGTGGCTGAGACAAACGCCCAAAAGACCCGCAGCGACAATTTCAATGAAAGTGACCGCGTAGGGGTAAAGGTTGCGGAACAAACCCTCACACTCTCCGGAAAGCTTAATGACAAAGAGCAATATGCCATTGACATGAGTAAGTTGATTCGGAAAGGGACATTGGGGATGTTCCTGGTCTCCCTCAGTTTTCAGAGGGAAGACATGATACCGGAAACCAAAGCAGCTTCCTATGGCAATTATACTGACTGGTACAATGACCCGAAGGCGCCCGGTTACATGTGGCGCCACGCCAGGATATACAAACCGGTGCTGGTAACGGACATTGGCCTGACCCACTATGGCACTGGGAAACACCATGTAGTCATTGCCACAGACCTGCTTTCCGCTGGACCGATATCCGGGGTCACGGTGGAACTTCGCAGCTACCAGGATCAGATAATTCAGACCGCGGTCACAAACCGAAGAGGGAAAGCCGAATTTACCAATGTGAACAGGGATGTATACTACGTCCGAGGTAAATACAGGGACAACACGACCTTTCTCCTGAATTCCGCCATGGCATGGAACGTTTCTTCCTTCGACGTCGGGGGAAGCGAAGTGAACAAGGAGAATTTACGGGCATTCGTGTTCACAGACAGGGGCGTGTACCGTCCCGGTGATGAGGTTCACCTGTCCCTGATTGTAAGAAACGAGGAAGGCACTTTCCCTGAAAACCACCCTGTAACCTTGACACTTACCAATCCGAAGCAACAGGTGGCACTGAAATCCACATTGCGAAAAGGAAAAGACGGCTTCTATGTCTTTCGGTTCACAACTGCGGAGAATGATCCAACCGGTGTCTGGCAGGCGAAAATAACTGCAGGAAGCCGCACTTTCGTTCATGCCATTCGAATAGAAACGGTTGTGCCATACAAGCTGAAAGTGAGAGTCAAGGCAGACGTTCCGGCCCTCAACCCGGAACAAAAAGAGCTCTCGCTGACACTGTCGGCGAAATACCTCTTTGGCACACCTGCGTCAAATTTGAAAGCCGTGGTAGACCTGACCCTGCAAAAAGGCAGTGGCACATTCAGAAGCTTCCCCGCCTATCGTTTTGTGAATGAGACGGTAAACTTTCGGGATACTACTACACAAATTTACGACAGGAAATTGGATGAACACGGCATCGCAAACCTGTCCTGGAGTGTTCCGGACACAATTACCGCGCCGGGTCCACTGGTTGCCATCGTAAAAGCCCGTGTTCTGGAAAAGGGCGGCAGAGCCAACAAGAACCAGATCACTGTCCCGATCCACACCTTCCGGTATTACGTGGGACTCCAGAAACCGGAGTTCGAGTACGGCTATGCCCGGACAGGCCAGCCTTTCACTGTCAATTCGATACTTGTGAACACCGACGGGCATGCAGTCAGTGGACACCCGATTCAATGGCGACTCTATCGAAATGATCGATTCTGGTGGTGGGAATACAGGAATCGAAATTCTTTTCAGTTGAAATTCAAGTCCGACACCAACACGGAAAAAGTGGCCAGCGGCGAAGTTACATCCACGTCCCTTCCGATGCCAATTGAAATCAAACCGGATGAAAGGGGCGAGTATTACCTGGAAGTACAGGACGGAGATGGCCATACAGCGGGATTTTTCTTCAGCGCTTACGAGTGGGGAGAATCCACAGGAGGCGGAAAAACCGCGGGCATGATTGTACTGAAAAGTGACCGACCTGCCTATCATCCGGGTGACACCGCTACAGTCAGTTTTCCTGCACCGAAGACCTGCACCCTGGCCTATACGGTGCTCAAAGGAAACGAAATTCTCCATGCCCGTGTGGAAGAATTGAATTCCGACGGCAAAACCAACATCAAAATCCCCATTACGTCCGCTATGGCTCCCAATTGCTATGTGGCTGTTTCCGTGATACAACCCCATGACCAGACCATAAATGACCGGCCCATGCGCCTGTATGGGGTGTTGCCGATCATGGTCAGCGACCCTGCCACCCACCCGGATCTGACTATTGACGCCCCGGTTGAACTCAAGCCGGGAAAAAGTTTCCAGGTAACCGTTCAAACCGGCAACCATCAACCGGCTCAGCTTGCCGTTGCCGTTGTGGATGAAGGGTTACTGGACCTTACCGGATTTTCTACACCGGATCCATGGAAATTTTTCTACCATCGGGAGCGATTGAGCGCGGTCATCAGTGACGTCTTCCCTTGGGTTATCGGTGCATTGAGCGGGGACCCATTCAACGTATTCAGTGTAGGCGGCGACATGAAAATGTCTGCCATGGCAAGGCAGCGGAAGAAAGAAGAAGGACATCGAAGGCGTTTCCGTCCTGTGGATCTGTTCCAGGGACCGGTTGACACAGACAGTAATGGAAAGGCTGTACTGACTTTCAAAATGCCGGAATATATCGGCGCCGTCCGCGTCATGGCAATTGCCGCAGCCGGTACCCACTATGCCAGCACGGAAAAATCAGTGCCGGTCAGAAAAGAATTGATGGTACTACCCACCCTTCCCAGGGTCGTGCATCCCGGCGACCGCATCGAAGTTCCGGTCACTGTGTTTGGCCTGAAAAAGGGAATCGGGCCCGTTGGAGTAAGCATTTCCGTAAAGGGCGCAGCCTCAATAATGGGAAAGCCTAAGCAAACCCTGACATTCACTGAATCCGGAGAGCAGGATGTCCTCTTCGAGCTTCAAATTCCTCAGAAACTGGGTAATCTTGACGTCACCATCACTGCAAAATCAGCCGGGTACGAAGCTGTCCACAAAGCACAGATTCAATCCGTGGCGATTGCGCCGCGCCTCTACGAATGGCAGACAACACCAGTAAAACCGGGAAATACGGTTACAATAAAGATTCCAGACAAAGGGATGCCGGGCTCAAACCACGCCCGTATCGTCATTCGAAAACGGGCCGAACTGAATATTGGACACCGCCTGGACTGGCTGATCCACTATCCCTACGGCTGTGTGGAACAAACCACCTCGGCTGCCTTTCCACAGCTCTACCTGAAAACCCTTGCGCAACTGGCACCTGAACAGGAGGAGAACACAGACAAAATAATCAACGCGACCATTCAACGGCTTCGAAAATTTCAGCTTCCCTCCGGCGCCATGAGCTACTGGCCGGGGAACAGTTACGAAACTCCATGGGGAACCAATTATGCCGGACATTTTCTGCTGGAAGCGAAGAAAAAAGGCTACAACGTTCCGGATGACATGTTGAGCAACTGGATTCAGTTTGAAAAAGCCCGGGCAAAATCCACACTGGATGACATCACAACCCGGGTATACCGGCTTTACCTGCTGGCTCTGGCAAAAGAGGGCGACCGGGGATCTATGAACCTGATCCGCGAGAATGCGCTGGACAAGCTCTCTGACACCCAGAAATGGTTGCTGGCCGCTGCTTATAATCTCTCCGGCATGCCGGATGCAGCAACCGATATTCTTAAGAAAACGGGTACAAATGTGCCCGCTTACGTGGAAACGGGGGGCACCTTCGGGTCTACGCTCCGGGATCAGGCGATATTGCTTGAACTCGCTACCCATTTCCAGAACTGGTCGGTTGCAGACAAAAAATACACCATCATCGCCAGACAACTGTCTTCCAAAGACTGGCTGTCCACTCAGTCAGCGGCCTATGCCCTTCTCGCACTGGGGAAATACGTGGAAGCCACCAGCAGCAAGAACGGCAAACCGGACAGATTGACCGGCAGCGTAACCTTTCCGGACGGCACCAGCAAATCTTTTGACACAACTTCTCTCAGCACCAGCTTTCAGTTGAGCCGGGACTTCGGGAAAACCATCACCGTACATGTTGCGGATTCGGTTCCGCTGAAACAGGTATATGCAGTCATGGAATGGGACGGCATCCCCATCTCTCCTGTAGTCTCAGTTATGCCGATGGCGGAGGGTATGTCTCTGAAAGTGGAATGGCTCAACGAAAACGGCATGCCTATCGATCCCGACTCCATTCGTCAAGGCACAATTTTCTGGGCTCATTTCACACTTCGCCCCATCAATGGAACATCCACAATTGAAGAAACAGTGTTGGAGCAGATGCTGCCGACCGGCTGGGAAATTGAAAACACCCGGCTCTCTGGAGAATCCATGCCGGCGTGGTCCAGTAAATGGACCCTCGGCCGTTTAAAGTACACCGATATCCGTGATGACCGGATCCGCTGGTTTTTTGACCTCCCCAGCTATGGCGAACTGGACTTCCTTGTCAAATTGAATGCCGTGAGCTCAGGGAGATTTACCCTGCCACCTTCGGTCAGCCAGGCCATGTACGATAAGACTCTTCGTTCAGTGATTCCCGGCCGTCTTGTGACAGTCGGCCGGGCCAGAGGAAACTGAGTTTTGCGTTGAAGCTGTTTGAATTTTTAGACAGTTTCAAAAAAATCCGGTACCGCCGCCCCGTTGTCGTTGCAGCGATGATGTTTGCAGTCTTTCTGCTGTCCATCATACTGACACCGGTGCCGGACCCGCTCTTCCCGGCCCGATACAGCACCGTTGTCACAGATCGAAACGGTCGGATTATGCGGGCATTCCTCAACCCGGACCAGCAATGGCTACTGCCCCCTGAGCCCGACATGCCGGTACCGAAAAAACTGGAACAGGCATTGCTGACAGCGGAGGACAGATGGTTCTACCAGCATCCGGGCATCAATCCATTTTCAGTCGCCCGGGCCGCCTGGCAGGACATATTCACCGGACAAATCGTCAGCGGGGCTTCCACTCTCACTATGCAATTGGCAAGGATATCCAAGCCAAAACCCCGGACCATACCCAATAAACTGGTGGAAATGTTGCAGGCAATCAAAATCGAATGGCGCTATGGGAAAAAAACCATCCTGCGCATGTATCTGGATCACGCCCCATTTGGTGGAAATATCATCGGAATCCGCGCCGCCGCCTGGAAGACATTCGGAAAAGCGCCGGAAAAACTGACATGGGGTCAGGCCGCGACCCTCGCGGTTCTCCCCAATGCTCCGGGACTCATCTCCCCGAAAAACGGGCACAAGCTTCTGAAAGAAAAAAGAGACAGGCTCCTTCAAAAATTGTTCCACCGGAAAATCATTGATGCCGCTACCCTGAGAAATTCCCTGGCGGAACCTGTCCCGGCTAAAAGCCACCCCTTCCCTGTCGTGGCACCACACCTGGGGCAAAGCCTTCAGACCCGATTCCCGGGCAGAACAATCGTCACAACCATCGATCCGGATATTCAGCGTACAACCCAGGCCCTTACCCGGAACTATTTGAACTATCTGAAAAACAACGGAATCAGAAATGGCGCTGTCCTTGTGGTGGAAACAAAAAGCGGAAAAATTCGCGCCTACGTCGGCTCCCAGGACTTCTTTGACGAAAAAGCGGCAGGACAGGTGGATGGGGTTCAGGCTCCCCGCTCAACCGGCTCCATTCTCAAACCCTTTCTCTACGGCCTGTCTATGGACGAGGGCCTCATTCTCCCCGACACCGTCATGCTGGACATCCCCAGCCACTACGCTTCCTTCACCCCCGCCAATGCCGACCACTCCTATTGCGGACTGGTCACCGCAAGAGAAGCCCTCACCCAATCCCTCAACATCCCTGCTATCCGTTTACTCAATGCGTTCGGTGTCCGGGATTTCTATGCCTTTTTGAAAAAAGGTGGTATGACCACCCTCTTCCGACCCCCCGGCGCCTATGGTCTTCCCCTGATACTGGGTGGTGCAGAAGCAAAGCTCATCGACCTTGCCCGGCTCTACCGGGGGCTGGGTCGTGGCGGCGTGTTTTCACCATTAACTGTTCTAAAGGTTCACGGACAGAATCAATCGCACCCGGGGGAGCGCCTCATCAGCCCCGGTGCCTGCTGGCTCACCCTGAATATTCTCCGAAATCTAAAACGACCGGGGGCTGAATACTACTGGGAACTCTTCCAGAACCAGTGGCCCATTGCATGGAAAACCGGCACCAGTTATGGCCAGCGGGATGCCTGGGCCGTTGGGGTCAGTCCCAAATGGACTGTTGCTGTCTGGATCGGTAACTTCAACGGAGACGGGAACCCGGAAATTGGTGGTGCCATAACTGCCGGACCTCTTCTTTTTAACATCTTCAACACCCTGCCAAAGGAAAACGCCCCGCCATGGTTTCCCCGCCCGCCACACGGTCTGAAAAAGGTCGCTGTCTGCAGAGAAACCGGCTACGCAGCCGGTTCAGATTGTCCGCAAACAGTAGAAACAGACGCACCCCTGGACAGCCAATTCTATAAGACCTGCCCGTGGCATCGTACAGTCACTGTTACTAATGACGAAAAATTGTCAGTCTGTTCGCTTTGTTGGAAGCCGGGAGCCCATAAACAGATAAAACGGCTCATCTACCCCCCCGAAGTGATCCAGCTTCTGAGGAAGAGGGGGATTGAAATCAACCGGGTTCCTCCCCACAGACCGACATGCCCCAGTCAGGAAAGTATCAATCCGCTTTCCATCACCTATCCCGGAATCAACACCAGAATATTCCTTCCCCGTGACTTTGGCGGCCAATATCAGAAAATCCTCTGCCGTGTTTCCCATCGCCAGACAAATGTGACCGTGTTCTGGTATCTCGATGACCACTACCTCGGCCAGACCGGGGAAACCCACGAGAAAGCCATCCTCTCCAATCCCGGCTGGCACACCCTTTCTGTCATCGACGAAATCGGCAACCACACCTCCGTCCGGTTTCACATTGTCCGCACCACAGGCCCGGAAGATTGAGATCAGGGTGGAATGCGTCTCACCGTCAGGATTTGTCCAGAACTTCCCTCACTATATGTGCCAGTTCACGGAGGGAAAACGGTTTCTGGATGAAAGCAACCCCTTTGTCCAGTACCCCGTGGTGGGCAATGGCATTGGCGGTGTAGCCGGACATGAAGAGTACTTTTACATTTTCACATCGTTTTCTGACTTCTCCGGCCAGCTCTTTCCCGCTCATCCCCGGCATGACCACATCGGTGATTAACAGGTCGATGCCACTGGTGTTTCCCTGCAGGGATGACAATGCTTCAACAGGCAGGGAAGCAGTTTTTACCTGGTAGCCCAGCTCTTCCAGCATGGTTTTCGCCATTTCCAGCAGCACGACCTCGTCTTCCACCAGAAGTATCCGTTGCCCATTCCCCCGGGGGAGTTCAGTCACCTTTGTCTCTGTTTCTTCGCTGACCGTATCTCCATTCTGCGGAATGTAGATGCGGAAGGTGGTCCCTTTATCCAGTTCGCTGTAGACGTTGATGAAGCCGTTGTTCTGTTTCACGATCCCATAAACAGTGGAGAGGCCCAGACCGGTTCCCTCCCCCACTCCCTTGGTGGTAAAGAAGGGATCAAAGATGTGGCTGCGGGTTTCTTCGTCCATTCCACAGCCATCGTCACTGACTGTCAGCATCACGTATCTGCCGGGTTTTGACTCAGGATGGGTTGTACAATAACTTTCATCTATAATCTTGTTTTCCGTCTCAATGGAGATTTTTCCCATATCTGGCAGGGCGTCCCTTGCGTTGACACAGAGGTTGGCCAGTATCTGGTCTACCTGCACCGGGTCCATTTCCACTGTCCAGAGGTCCCTGGCTGGCTGCCAGGAAAGGTCAATGTGTTCTCCAATGATTTGGCGAAGCATTTTCAGCATGCTTTCAATGGTGTCGTTGAGGTTCATCACTTTCGGCTGGATGGTCTGTTTCCGGGCAAATGCAAGGAGTTGACGGGTCAGGTCCGCGGACCGTTTCCCGGCCCGCATGATGGCTTCCATGCTGGCATGGTTGGGGTCATCGGGGTCCATCTTGGACAATACCATTTCTGCACGGCCCAGGATCACCCCGAGCATGTTGTTGTAGTCATGGGCTACGCCGCCCGCAAGACGTCCCACCGATTCAATTTTCTGGGACTGCAGGAGCTGTTCCTGCAGACTTTCCCGCTCCGCATCCGCTTGCTTACGTTTTGTGATGTCTTCGGCAATACCCGCTCCGCCCTTGATTTCACCTTCCTCAGAAATAAGCGGTGTAAAAAACACCCGAACCGGTGTGACTTTTTCTGCAGTAAAAGAATGATAGTCGCCCTCATAAAACCAGGCGTTTCCACCGATGGATTCCCTGACAGCTTCCACAATTTCCTGGTCCGGAAGATTCAGCATGTTCAAGCCGACAAGCTGTTCTTTGGATGACCCGATGATTTCCACAAATTTATCATTACATGAGAGAATGACTCCTTCTGTATCATAATGAAAAATCCCCAGGGGGACGTTGTTGAATACTAAACGGTATTTTCCCTCACTTTCCCGCAATTTATCTTCTGCCAGTTTGCGTTGGGTTACGTCTTCGACTGTGCCTTCGTAATAGAGGATATTCCCGTTTTCGTCACGGACGGTCCTGGCGTTTTCCCGAATCCACAGCAAAGTTCCATCTTTCCTTCTCCAGGCCGATTCGAGGCCATCTAGCCGGTCATGTTGTTCCAGAATTTCCTTGAAGCGTGAGCGGGGGGTTTCGGGGATCTGGGAAGGATTGGACTCGAGGTTCAATTGGGACAGCTCATCAAAAGAAGAATAGCCCAGCATCCGGATCAGCGCCGGGTTGGCCGTCAGGATACGCCCGTCAGGGGTGGTCCGGTACAGGCCGATGCTGACATTTTCATAAATGCCCCGGAAAAGCGCTTCACTTTCCAGAAGTAGTTGTTCAGCAAGTTTTTTGTCGGTAATGTCCCGGATGACCCCCCCAAAACCAACCGGTACACCGGAAATGTCTTTTCTCAATGAGACGGATGCCTCGATTGTACGCCTGGCCCCGTCTTTTCTGATGATTTCCCAATCAAATCCCATCGTCTGGTCACCTGTTCGATACACTTTGTTGAAAGCCTGGTACAATTTTTTTGCGTTTTCCGCGTCTGTATAGCTTCGGTCATTCATGTTCATCAATTCTTCCCTTGGGTAGCCCAACAGTCGACAAAGGGAATTGTTGAAAAAAGTCAGATTGCCCTGTAAATCCACCTCGTAGTAGCTCTCCTGCATGTCCTCAAGAACAGTTCGGTACTTGGCCTCGCTTTCATGTAGTTTTAGTTGTGCCTGCTTTATTTCTTCGATATCCCGGGTTATGGAAAGAATGTGCGGTTCGCCATTCAGTTCAATCATCCGGGCGGACATTAATCCATTTATAAACCGACCGTCTTTTGCACGGAAAACAGCTTCCATATTGTTGACCACACCGCTTCCTTCCAATTGAGTGATCAGTTTCTTCCTGTCGGCTGAATCGGCCCAGATATCAATTTCCATCGAAGTCTTGCCGATGGTATCTTCCCGACTGAACCCTGTGATGGCAGTGAATCCTCCGTTGATATCCACATATTCCCCATCCGCGAGCCGGTTAATACTCATGGCATCGGGAGAGGCCTCAAACG
>Ga0210044_10001870_pt1 | contig 32012 bp, 26 predicted proteins | sample CryGey13umfilter_2_FD_183959 | JGI IMG/M metagenome (GOLD analysis project Ga0210044, IMG submission 183959) | Groundwater microbial communities from aquifer in Utah, USA - Crystal Geyser 4/9/14 3 um filter (SPAdes) (version 2) | ecosystem: Environmental > Aquatic > Deep subsurface >...
CTGCCTTAGCATTCCTGGTATCAACGAAGATGTTTTTAGAAAATCTAAAATCAGAATCCAATATTATGATGAAAATTGGGATTTTCACGATATGTATTTTGATGGTTTGTTGGCCAGAATCATTCAACATGAATATGATCATCTTGACGGAATACTTTTTACAGACCGACTTTCCTCACTGAAAAAGACACTATTAAAAGGCAAGCTTGCTGATATTTCAAAAGGAAAAACTGATGCCGATTATAAAATGATATTCCCTGTTTTAAAGAAAAGAAGAAAGAAAATTTAATATATTTAAAAAATAATTTATGAAAAAAATTATAACGATTTTGCTGATAGCATCAATATTTTCTGCTTGCAGCAACAAAAAACAAGAAAAATTGGCTGAAGTAAAGAAAGCCGAATCTGAACTTTTTGGCAATATGTCAGCTCCAATAGACATGAAAAAAGCTGAAAGTATTATCGTTCTTTATTCTTCTTTCGTTGCCGATTATCCCGATGACTCAAATTCGGTAGCAATGATGTTAAAAGCAGCGGAGATTTCTATGAATATTGGCAAACCTAAAGATGCTATCGCATTGTTGGATAGATTGATACTAAAATATCCAAGTTCCGAATTTGTTCCCAAAGCTTTGCATCTGGAAGGATTTATTTATGATGATAAGTTGAAAAATGCCGAAATGTCGAGAAAGACTTTTGAAAAACTAATAGAAAAATATCCGAATCATGAATTATCGAAAAATGCAAAGGATTATATGACCACCATAGGTAAGTCTGAAGAAGAAATCATAAAGGAATTTGAAGAAAAGAATAAAACTAATTAGTTGATTGACAGAAGGTAAATCAATTCTCGCTGCTATTAAACTCCAGTAGGAGCGTTCGCTTTAGGTCAATTAGAGAAACATTGAATTTCACTTCGCCCTCATCGGCAATGGCTATTTTGCCAGTCTGCTCACTTACAATAATCACAAAAGCATCAGTTTGCTCGGTTATACCTAATCCAGCTCTGTGGCGTAATCCGTATTGTGATGGGAATGAAGTCTTTTCGGTGATTTTTACTACACATCTTGCAGCAGCAATTTTGTTGTCGGTGATTATTAAAGCTCCATCGTGTAGCGGATTATTTTTATAAAAAATGCTTTCAATCAATGATGATGAGATATTGGCATCAATAATTTCTCCTGTCTTAACCTCCTCCTGAAGTCTATTATTTCGAGTGATTATAATTATAGCACCAGTTAAATTTGTCGACATATTTTTACATGCTTTTACAATTTCATCAATATTTACTTCAAATGAAATACTTTTAAATGGGTTGCTAAAAAATCTTGTTTTCTTGGAATGGTTGATGCCTGATGAAGCGCTCGTGCCAAGATGTATAAGAAATTTCCGGATTTCTGGCTGAAAAACTATTATCAATGCCAAAGCTCCAACATTTACAAATTGGTTAAGAATTTCACTTAACATCCTCATTTCCATAAATTCTACTATTTTCCAAACGAAGAAAATTAGAAATAATCCAGTAAAAATATTTATTGCTACCGAGCCTTTTATTAATTTAAATATTGCATATAAAAGGTAGGCTACCAATAAAATATCTATGATATCGGTGATTTTTACATGAATGAATAAAGGTATCAAATTTTCCATCTGGCTAAATTAACAAATGTTTATATGCTCGTTAAATAAATAAACAATTTTTATAAAAAAAGCCTCCGAAAATAAAATCAGAGGCTTCCCAACAAATTATATTTTATTATTGACCCAACATTATTGGCATCACAAGCATAAGTATTTCTTCATCATCATTTCCATCATTGTAAGGCACAATTATGCCAGCTCTACCAGGAGTTGACATCTCAATTTGAACTTGTTCGCTGTCCATATTTTGAAGCATTTCTATCAAAAATTTTGAATTAAATCCAATTTGTAAATCTTCTCCTGTATAATTTACTATCAGCTGTTCGGTTCCTGCATTTGAATAATCAATATCTTCTGCACTCATTTCCATAGAACTGCCGCTGATTGCAAGACGAACTTGCAAGGTTGATTGGTTTGCATAAATAGAAACACGACGCAAAGTGTTGAGGAAACTCAAACGGTCTAAAATTAAAATATTTGGATTATTTACTGGTATAACTGCTTCATAGTTTGGGTATCTACCATTTACCAATCGACTTGTCATGGTTAAATTTCCAAAAGTAAACTTCACATTTGTTTTGTTGTAATTTACCTCAACAGTCTCACTATCATTACCTGAGAGATTGTTTCTAAGCAGGTTCATAGGTTTTTTAGGTAATACGAATGAATCTTCCTCTTCAGATTTAACGCCTTTATATATAAATCTAACGAGTTTATGAGCGTCGGTACCAACGAAAATTATTCCACCTGAGGTAAATTCTACATTAATTCCCATCATTACTGGTCTCATTTCATCGTTTCCTGTTGCAAAGTGAGTTTTTCCTAAAGCTCTCTGCAAATATGCTGATGGCAATTGTATGCTTTTGCTGTTTTCTATTTCTGCTACTTTGGGAAACTCTTCGGCATCATAACCAATATTTTTATATGAACCTGTGTCGGTAGAAAGTGTTATCAATTTGGAATCAAAATCTATATCAAAAGTTACTGGCGTATTTGAAAATGTTTTTAATGTTTCAAGAATAATTTTAGCAGGAATTGCAAGAGAGCCTTCGCCTTCAGCCATCACTAATTCAACAGAGACTTGCATTGTAGTTTCTATGTCGGAGGCTATTACGATGAGGGTGTTTTCTTTTACTTCGAATAGATAGTTATCTAATATTGGGAGCGAATTTTTAGTGCTTAGCACTCCGTTTATCGACATTAATGCACTTGTAAGTGTACTGCTTGATACAATGAATTTCATGATATGAATTTTAATAAAAGATTTAATAAAGGTATTTCAATATTTAAGGCTATAAAATTAATATATTTTTTGTTCGTATGATTATTAACATCAGATAATTTATTAATTGTTGTTAGTGCATCAAAAAAAAACTTATAAATATTTAGTTATTAATTAAATAAGATAGTGGCCGTGTAATTTTATCTACCACAAAAAATTGAACGCTGACAAAAAATTTATCTTCATTGATAAGTCCGTACATTCTATCCACGTCGAAAGGAAAAGGTTTCCCATTGATATCTTCAATTTTTTCGGTATTTTGTTTTAGATACATTCTTAGTTTAATTTCTTTTCCATCAGTAAGTTGCAATGTTACAATTTTATTTGGGATAGATTTCTTTAAAGAATCTATTCTGCTTTGCGGCATATTATCGAGGAGAATTTCATATTTTATAGAATTAAAAGCTGCCATGGTTTCTAACACTCGCAATGTGTCGTAAGCTGCAACAATTTGTTCGCCTTGTTGTGTTCTTAAAAGGTTAAAAGTTCGATTATTATTGTTAGATATTTTGTATGATTCTGATGGTTTCATTGGAAAATCGACACTTACAGACTTAATGTCGCTAATCATTTGCCCAAAGATATCGTGGTTTTGCCAGTCGGCAATTTTCGGTGAAAATCTTTCTGTCAGGTAGCCATTGAAACCTGGGATGTAGGTTACGTAAATTTCATCACTCTTTGCAGCTTTCATAATGGTTCCCATATTATCCATTGTTGGTCCACCAACATAATAAACTTTTTCGATTCGTTCTTTGGAGAACAAATTCAACCCAAAAATGCTTATAAGTGGTTTAGTAGCATATATTTCAACTTTCACGGAGTTGGTTGCAAGTCGCTTAATAGCTGTGTTTTTTTCAACTTTTGCAATAGGATATTTTATTTGAATTTTCATCAAGGTTTTCAATAAATAATCCACATTTTCGGCTATCGGGGCTTGTCCATTGCTAAGCATCCAAGTATGTGCAATTGTTCTGCTTAAGGTTATGCTGTTATTATTTTTATCTGCTATAAAAATCTTTGTTACCACTGAGGTGTCGTTTATTACAAAATCATTTGAAATGGTGGAATTTGATCTTGTCCTTAATAGGAAAACAGCAAAAATAATAATTGCTAAAACTATGCTGCCGATAATGATTTTTTTCTTGTCCATTTTATTTCTTTGAGTATTTCATTTTCTTGCTTAAGTTCAATATCAATCCTAAAAGGATTATCAAAATAATTGGCAAAACGGTGTTAGTAATTTGCCAAAATAAGCGCTCGTTGTTTATTTTATTTTTATCCAGAAGCCTGATTTTTAGCTCTTTGTTACGCAAATAGATTAGGTTGGTATCTCCTAACATATAATTAAGGGTGTTCATCAGGAACTTTTTGTTATCGAACATTTTCTTGGTGTGCCTGTCGTATCCAAGAGGCAGCGGAATAGAGCCATTTCCGTTATCTTGGTTCATGACTTGATTTCTTATAATATCGCCATCAGAGAAAAAAGCCATTTTAGTTTCTGGGCTGGTATATTTTATGTCGAAATCTTTGTTTTCAGAAATTCTTGGGTCTATAATTCTATTTTTATAGGCTGATTCAAAACTACCTTCAATTAAAACTCCTAAATTTTGTGCAGGATAACGATATAAAGAAAGGTTGGGTTGCCCATAGATAATATCCACAATATCGATAATTGCTGGCGCTGGCATTATCCTGCAATCTCTGTCGGTGCTTAGCAGAACAGTTTTTCTTAAGCCAGATTTTGAAATTGTGTCGAGGCTGCTAACAAACTGAGTTTTAATGGTCTCTATGCTATTGGTTATGATATGTCCTTTTTTTGGCAGTGCCAAAGGAAAGAAATCCCAAGGTCTTAAAACTCCTTCAGCTGTTCCAATTTCTAATGCGTTTCTATTTAAAACTAAATTGGCATTAATGCGAACTCCATAATTAAAAATGATATCATCAATATTGAGCATACTTGGAAAACCTACTGTGGAGGTGCTTGCGTATAGGCTATCCATTGAAGCTGAAATTCCATCGAGAAGCCAAACTACTTTCCCACCATGCATAATATATTGGTCGAGAATGAATTTATCGTTTTCATTGAATGACGAATCTGGCTTTGCAATAATAATCAAGTCGTATTTGTTAGTTACAGAAGTATTTATAGAATCCACTTCAACACGCTCATTTAGTGCATCTAATTGTCCATTTAACTTAACAAAACTTACATTATAAGATTTCGATAATTCGTAGCCAATATCTGCAATTTCAATCTTGCTAATTTCGCCGTGTCCCGAAGTGAAAGCCACAGATTTGACTTTTTTTGTTACCAATTTATTTAAGATAGTCGAAAAATTAAGTTCTAATTTTTGAATAGAATTATTTAAATCATCCTCACTTGGAACATTTCTGCTGCTCACCAACAAATTTAAAGGCAGCGATTTACCTTTGTATGTTATGAGCGCACTTGGAAACAAGGTTTTTTGTGCGTATCCATCTTTGTTTTCTACTGGAACATTATAATAGGCTAATCCTTCATCAGCAAGTTGCTTGTAAACTTTGAATCTCTCTTTTTTATCTTCATTTGCTGATGGATTAATGAATTCGTATTGAACGTTTTTATTATATGCGCGAAATTCATCCAGCATCTCTTTTACCGAATTTTTCAAAAGTTTAAATCCAGCGGGCAGGTCACCATCTAAATACACTTGGATGAAGACGACATCCTCGAGGTTTTTAACGTTGTCGAGAGTGGTTTTGGAAAGTGAGAATCTTTTTTCAGAACTCAAATCTAGTCTTGCAAAATAAAAAGTTGAGATTATATTGATAGAAATGATGATTGCAATGCTTAAGAGCATGAAATAAAGACTGTTGATTTTATTGTTATTCTTCTGTTTCATGATTTTACCATTTTCTGCTTTCCAAAGAAAGTTTTGTGAATACAAGGAAAAGAGCAATTATGCTTAAAAAATAAATAATGTCTCTTGTGTCGATAAGACCTCGACTTATGGAGGTGTAATGTTCCATCATTCCAATGGATTTCAATAGTAAATCAAATTTTCCAAAGAGAGCAAAGTCGTAAATAAAGTCGAAGCCAAGAAAAAGAAATCCACTAATAAATATGGAGATTAAAAAAGCAACAATCTGATTGTTAGATATTGAGGATGCAAATATGCCTATGGAAATGAAGGCTGCCCCAATAAAAAGCAAGCCAATGTATGAGCCTATCACTGCGCCAGTGTCGATATCTCCTTTTGGAAATCCTAAAAAATATACAGAAAAATAATAAATTAGGGTTGGTGCTACGGATATAAAAAATAAGATGAATGAAGCCCAAAATTTGGCCCCAATTATCTGTAAATCGCTTATAGGTTTTGTCATCAGCAGCTCTATTGTTCCAGTCTTTTTTTCATCGGCAAAGGATTTCATGGTTATTGCTGGAATCAAAAACAGAAATATAAATGGTGCTACAATAAAAAGACTGTCGAGCTGGGCATAACCAAAGTCGAGAATATTAAATTCTATAGGGAAAACCCAGAGGAAAAGGCCAGTAATAACTAAAAAGGTAGTTATTGCTATATAGCCTAAAACCGAAGCTAAAAAACTGTTTATTTCTTTCTTTAAAAGTGCTTTCATCTCTTGTTAAATCAACATTATTTTATGCCCTAATGTGGGGAATTTGTCAGAATTTGGAATGCAAAAGTAATTTTTTTTTGGTTGTTATGAGTCAAATGTTACACGCACTTTTGTATCTATTTTCAATCCCATCAAGCTGCCAGCATTGCCTTGATTTATTGATAATTCCAAATAATCGTTGGAGTCGAATATCGCCACCATATCACTTATGGATACATCACCATAAGATTTGCTTATTTTGGTAACAATATTGGAAAATGAATTAAAAGATATTGAAAAATTTTTCCTCTTGCCAGTTTTCTCAAATAGCTCACGACTGATATTTACTATGGCGTTTTCATATCTGTCGATGTAAATCACTTTGCCAATAATTGTTAATCCTCCATTTTCATTGTTTTCAATTACTGGTTCAAATGACATAAGCTTATTTAACGATTTTTTTATAAAACCTAATTCTTCAATATTTTTACCATCGGTGATATGTTGTGCTACTTTTACAAATACATCTTTAGTAGAAAAAGTAAATTTATCGCTATCTTGAATGATATTTAGCTCGATAATTTTTGATGGATTTTCGACAAACATTAACGAAAAAATGCCATTATCTGCTCCAATAAAATATTGATTATCATAGCGTAAAACAATATGAGGAGTCTCTATAGAACTTTCGGAATTTACACCCAAAATATGAATTGTATTAGCTGGAAAATTTCTATACGAACTCTTTAAAATGAAAGAAGCCTGATAAACATCGAAGGGTGGAATATCATGCGAAATATCAATAATATTGGCGTCTGGAATTGCTTTTAATAAGCATCCTTTCACCCCAGCGAGGTAATGATCTTTGTGTCCCCAATCCGTAGTTAAAGTAATTATCGGCATTAAAAAATTAATTTCGAATAAAGGTTTCAAAAGTAGTAATATTTTGAACTTAAAAAATTGCTTTTATACTTTAAGTTGTTGGTTGCAGCTCAACATCACTTTTATTTCAAATTCATTGTTAAATTGCTGAAACAGTCGCCAAAATATATAAGTCGAATAAGCTGGCTTATTTCACCCTCAACGGCTATTGCTGAAAAGTGATTGTCAATTTTTTCAATGCTTTGGGTAGTTATAGAATTTGAAGAATTAATCCATAATAATATTTTTCAAATTATCTGCTTTGTATTTATATTCATTTTGAATTTTATTTTGGCATTATTTGTCAATAAGTAAGTAATAGTTATTGTGAGCTTTGCAAGTCACTTATTGTATTTTTGTCAAAGTAAGGCCGCCAACTCGCATTGAAATGTCAAAAAAATAATTTTTCTTTAAATGGAAATTGGCATCCTTTATTATCATATTCTTGCTTATTCCTTCTGTTTCCACAATTAAAATTATTAAATGTCTTTTACCCAAACTTTTATTCTTTAATATTTCTGAATCCAAAATGCCTTTTATTTCAAAGCCATATTTTGCTTTTTTTATACTGGCCTTTGTCAATATTGCATCGCCAATTTTGCCCGAAATAGAGTTGTCATTTTGTATTTCAATATCAAATTGGATAGATCCGAATGTTTTTTTTATGCCATTATCAAGAAATTCACCCTGTCCAGTCCATCTCCCTATCAAAAATGCATGGTTTTCAACTAAATTATCATTATTCGATTTTTGACTTGAGCATGAAATCAATAGAGTAATTATTAATATGAGATTTAGATTCTTCATAATTCAGTTTTATCATTATTAACTTCGATGATGCAAATTTAATTCAAATGATAGAGTTTACAGAAATTAAATGCAAATTTTTCCAATAACATCATACCAAACCATCTAAGTAATATAACAACTCAATGCTCGTTATATCAATCAAACTTTGAAAAATGAAAATGTAGCTAATCGAATTATTATGTGATTAACTCATAATCATTCTCTTAGTTATTAAATTTTGCTTGTTGAAAAGTTTAATGTTTGGAAAATAGTGAGTCTCTTATTCTTTATAATTTTAACATAGAAATAAACCCTAGAAACTATGAAGTTTTTTATTTTTAAAATACTGATTATAAGTTGTTTAACATCGATTTCTTTTAATCAAGTCTATAGTCAAAAGACTGCTACTTATGATGAACCTGAATATACTTATAAATCAGCATTAGCATTTTTTAATAGAGGCTTATATGGTGCTGCCAAAGCTGATTTTGCTAAAACTATTGCATCTGTCAAGGACGAGAATTCAGATTTGCGAGTGGCAGCTGAATATTACAACGCATTATGTGCTGTAGAACTTTATAACGATGATGCTGAGATATTGCTGAACGAATTTATAGAAAACCATCCAGAAAGCACTTATTTGCGGAATATTTACTTTCAACTTGGAAAATATCAATATCGAAAAAAAGATTATAAAGGTACAATTAAATCTTTCGAAAAGGTTGATGTGTTTGAATTATCTAAGGATGAACAAGCAGAATTTTATTTCAAACAAGGCTATTCGTATTTCAAAAATGATAAACTTGAAGCGGCGGAAAAGTCTTTTTATGAGATTCTTAAACGTGAAAATATCTACAAAAATTTAGCGGTTTATTATTATTCGCACATTGCTTATTTGAACCAAAATTATGAAACAGCCCTCAATGGGTTTTTGTCAATAAAGGACGACGAATATTTTAAATCTCTCATACCTTATTATATCACTCATATTTATTATATGCAGAAAAAATATGATGATTTGTTAGAAATTTCCGAGTCCTTACTCGAAAAATCTAATCCTCAACGAAAGGCCGAAATATCGAAATTTATTGGAGAAGCTTACTACAATACCGAAAGATATAAAGAATCAATTCCTTATCTTACAGATTATTATAACAGCAATAGTCCAACACCTTCAAGTCAATATCAACTTGGCTATGCCTATTTTATGATTGGAAATTATACCGACGCAATTGGATATTTTAATCATATACAAGCTGGCTCAGACTCCTTGGCTCAGAATGCAAACTACCATCTTGGGCTTTGCTACTTGAAAACTGACAAGAAAAGTTACGCTCTAAATGCTTTTGAATATGCTTATAAATCTACCGCCGACCCTATTATTACTGAAGATGCACTCTATAATTATGCTAAACTATCTTATGAACTGGATTATAATCCCTACAATAATGCCATCATTGCTTTTCAAAAATATTTGAATGATTATCCAAAATCCCAGCACAATCAAGAGATAATGGAATCACTTACAAAGATGTACCTATCTACAAAAAATTATAATCAAGCTAAATTATCGATAGAGAAAATAAAGAATCCATCGGCAGATATGAATGCTGCATATCAAAGAATTATATATGCTTTGGCAATAGAAAATTTCAACGCTGGTGAGTATAAATCTGCCCTTGATTTGTTTACCAAATCTGCATCTATGAAATATAATATGGATGTGGTACCTCGATCAATTTATTGGAAATCTGAATCTTATTATAGATTAAATGAATTAGATAATTCTTTTGCTGGATTTAAGGAATTCCTTGTAACTAAAGGTGCTATTAAACTCGAATATTTCAATAAGGCAAATTATAATATCGGTTATATACTTTTCTCTCAAAAGAATTATGATGATGCAAATATATTTTTCAGAATATATTTGAGAAATGAAAACGACAGCTCAAACATGGTTTACAATGACGCTATTTTGAGAGTTGCCGACTGCTATTTTATGCAATCACAATTTGATAAATCTATAATGTTTTATGATAGAGCGTTGATTTTAGGCAAGTTTGATAGCGATTATGCTCTTTATAAAAGGGCAGAATCTATGGGAGCATTAGGAAATTGGAAAGGAAAAGTTAGTTCTTTCGAATCGCTGCTCGCTAAGTATCCAAATAGTACTTATGCTGGAAATGCTGAGTTAGAACTTGCAAAAAGTTATTTCAATGCGTTGAATGATAATTCAAAAGCCATTGAGCATTACACACACATAATTGATAATTACCCAAAACAAATGAATTTTGTAAAGAAAGCTATGCTCGATTTAGGATTGGTTTATTCCAATCTTGGGGAGCAAGAAAAAGCTATAGAGGTATGGAAAAAAGTAAATGAATATTACAAAGGAACTCAAGAATCAAAAGATGCTCTTGATGCCATGCGCGAGGTTTTTGTTTCTATAAATAAAGTCGATGACTTTTTTAATTATGTAAATAGTTTGGGGTTAAAACCATCAGTTTCTCAACAAGATTCTTCCACCTATTTGGCCGCCGAAAGCATTTATATGAAAGGCGACTGCGATAAATCTTCACAAGGATTTATTGAATATATCTCCAGATATCCAGCTGGTTCATTCCTCTCCAATGCTCATTTCTACATGGCCGATTGCGAATTCCGCGCTTCATATTTCGACAAAGCATTACAAGATTATACCTTAATTACATCTCTGCCAGTTTCACCTTTTACCGAAAAAAGCTGGGAGCGAATAGCATATATCCAATACTATAAAAAAGAAAACTATCAAAAATCCCTTTCCTCTTACCAAGCTTTGCTTCAAGCTGCTGAATATAAAGCAAATATAGAAATAGCTAAGATTGGAATTATGCGCTCTCTTTGGAATTTACACGATACTTTAAATGTCTTTGCTGCTGCCCAAAAAGTGTTGGAAATTAGCAATTTAGAAATTGATATCCGAAATGAAGCCATGATGATAAAAGCAAAATCTGCTCTCACTTTAGGTAAAGATTCTATCGCTATTAGTACTTTAAATCAAATAGTTAAAGAATCTCGAACAGAAGCTTCTTCAGAAGCAAGATTTATTATCGCCAACAAAGCTTTTCTGGCTGGCGACTACAACAAAGCGGAATCTATCGTTTACGATATTATTCAGCAAGATCCTTCTTACGAATATTGGGTTGCTAAAGCCTTAGTTTTGTCAGCAGATATTTTTATGAAAACCGATAATGAACATCAAGCTGTGGCTACTTTACAGTCAATAATTTCAAACTATCATGGCGATAAAGCCTTAATTGAGGAGGCTAAAGGAAAACTGGAAGCCATTAATTTGAAAAATTCCAAGAATATTAAAGAACCAAATAAGGAGGATGATTTAATAATTAACCTTGATAAAGGTGATGAAAAAAACACCCAACAAAATGGCAAAGATTTGAAAGAAGAAAATTTGATTTTAGAAGAAATCAAAAATTAAATTTTATAATTTAATGCAAAAACCAATGAAAAAGTTAACTTTAATATCAATATTAATTAAAAGAAAATCGCATTTTTTACCATCAATAATTCATAGTAAATCAATGAAAATTAATAACCTATATCTAATTTCAATATTGTTTATTGTTCAAACAAATCTTAACGCCCAAACTGTTGGAGAGAACACTTTGATAATTACCAGCGGATTTACTCCTCAAATAAAAGATGCTCATAAAATTTTTGAACAGCCTTTTTTTAATGACTCAGTTTACACTGTGACGAAATTTGATTATTCCATTATCAACACCAAAATAACTACTCCTTATGTTCTAAAACCTATCACAGCAGCTAAAATGTCGGGTGAACCTCTTGATAAAATTTACAACGCCTATATCGCTGCTGGCATCGGAAATTTGATGACTCCTCTTTTTGAATTTAGATATGATTTGGACCGCTCACGCGATAAAAGGGCTGGCATTCAATTGAAACATCTATCTTCTACTGGTAAAATGGATGAATATATTTATCCAGGCTTCAGCGATAATCTTGTTAAAGGCTATTTTACAAAAATGTGGGATGTCAATAAGCTCGACTTCGACGCATCTTATTCAAGAACTCTTCGACATTTTTATGGAGTTCGTACTGCCGATACAGCACTTACTAACTCACAAGATATTAGTGACACTGCAAATGAACAGATTTTTCATCTTGCCGAAGGAGGTTTAAGGTTCTCAAAGTTTAATCTCTCCAATGACAAAATGTTTTATGATTTAGGCTTGAGATATTATTTTTTAATAGATAAATTTGGCTCTCGTGAAAATGGGGTAAAATATGATGGAATTGTGGACTGGGGAGTTGATTTGGTGAATGCTTTGAAAGAACAAAGAATTGGCTTAAAAACTGAATTTAACTTTTATAATAATAGCGATTCGCTGAGGATAAATAATTCTTATATCATTGGATTAGAGCCTTTTTACAAATTTAAATTCAATAAGTTGGATGCAGAAATTGGTTTTAAGGCTGATGTAGCGAAAGATTCAATATCCGAAATTGGGATTTTCCCGATGCTAAATTTTAGAATTGAAGCCATAGAAAATATTATGAGTTTTAACGCAAAAATATATGGTGGCTCCTACAAAAACAATATGAAGGATGTTGTGGAGCAAAACCCTTTTGCAAGCTCAATTAATCCTATGGAAATGTCAAAAAATAAATTGTCAACAGCCATTGGAATGCAAACTACTTTTAGCCGCTTCATTAATTTAAACTTGGCTTTCAATTATGAAAAATGGGAAAAAACTGCATTATTTATTAACGATACCACCATCGCCTTGCGAAATAGATTCACTTTTGTGTATGATGATATGGATATGATTTCACTTAAAGCTGGATTGGCATTTCACTCTGGAAAAAAACTTAACATCCTTACTGAATTTAACATTTATTCTTACAACCCAGCAAAAGAGCTTTACGCTTGGCATAAACCAGACTACGATTTAAAACTACTTGCTGATTATAATTTGGCAGATAAAATTTTGATTCATGCTGATATAACTTATAACGGACCATCTAAAGCCCCAATTTATTCCAATGGAATTGTTAATGCACAAACTATAAACCCATGGTTAGACGCTTCACTTGGAGCCGAATATCGTTACCACAAAGGATTAGGTATATTTCTAAATATTAATAACATAGCGGCATCCAAATATTCATATTGGTATAATTATCCATCGTATGGATTCAATATTATTGGTGGATTAAGCTACATTTTTTAAAATGTAACCTTCACTTGGCCTTGTGAAAAACAATTATGGTTTTTGTTAATAAATTTCAGATATTAAAGCTATTATTACATGACAGTCTAATTATAATTAGTACTTTTGTAGGCTGTTTAAAATTAAAGGAATTCATTGATTCTTATTAAATTAACATACTGAAAATAAGTATTTTACTTATATTTTAAATAATATTTTATTATGAGCGAAGAGGAAAAAATTAAAAATGGTGATGACTACAGAGCTGACCATATTCAGGTTCTTGAAGGGTTAGAAGCAGTAAGAAAAAGACCAGCCATGTACATTGGCGATATTAGTGAAAGAGGTTTGCACCATTTGGTTTATGAGGTCGTAGATAACTCAATCGATGAGGCTCTTGCTGGCTTCTGTGATACTATTGATGTTAGAATTTTGCCAGACAATAGCGTTAGCGTTATTGACAACGGTCGTGGCATTCCTGTGGATATGCACGAAAAGGAACAAAGATCTGCTCTGGAAGTTGTTATGACAGTTCTACATGCTGGTGGAAAATTCGATAAAGGCTCATATAAAGTTTCAGGTGGATTGCATGGTGTGGGAGTTTCTTGCGTAAATGCTCTTTCATCTCACAACAAAGTTGAAGTCTTTCGCGATGGCAAACATTATATTCAAGAATATGAATGTGGCAAGCCACTATACACTGTTAAAGAAGTTGGCGAAACAACTTTAAGAGGCACCAAAGTTACATTCCTACCAGATAGTAGTATTTTTACGGTTTCTGTTTATAATTTCGATACAATCTCCGACCGTCTTCGCGAACTTGCATTTCTAAACAAAGGAATTAAATTATCCCTTGTAGATGAAAGATATACCGATGACGATGGAGCTTTTCTTCATGAAGAATTTAAATCCGAACTTGGATTGGTAGATTTCATTGCTTTTCTTGATGAATCTCGTGAAAAAATTATGGATTTACCAATTTATATCGAGGGCGAAAAAAATGAAATCCCAATTGAAATTGCCATGCAATACAATTCCTCCTTCTCTGAAAATATTCATTCCTACGTAAATAATATTAATACTCATGAAGGTGGCACGCATCTATCAGGTTTTAGACGTGCCCTAACTCGCACTCTTAAAGCATTTGCTGATAAATCAGGGATGCTTTCAAAATTAAAATTCGATATCAATGGCGATGACTTCCGAGAAGGACTAACTGCAATAATCTCAGTAAAAGTTGCTGAACCACAGTTCGAAGGTCAAACAAAAACAAAATTAGGCAACTCAGAAGTTATGGGTGCTGTGGAATCTATGGTAGGAGAAAAACTCAACTATTTTCTCGAAGAAAATCCTAAAGAAGCACGACTGATTGTGAATAAAGTTATACTTGCTGCTACAGCTCGGCATGCTGCCCGAAAAGCACGCGAATTGGTTCAACGAAAAAGTGTTCTCGGTGGTTCAGGCCTTCCAGGAAAACTTTCTGACTGCACCGCAAGAGATCCTGAGTTAGCTGAAATATTCCTTGTTGAAGGGGATTCTGCTGGTGGAACCGCTAAGCAAGGCCGCGACAGACAATTTCAAGCTATATTGCCACTGCGTGGAAAAATTTTGAATGTTGAAAAAGCTATGCCACATAGAATCTTTGATAATGAAGAAATAAAAACTATGTTCACAGCTCTCGGCGTTTCCATAGGAACCGACGATGATCCTAAAGCTCTAAATCTTGAAAAGGTAAGATATCATAAAGTTGTTATTATGACTGATGCCGACGTTGACGGCAGCCATATCGCCACCTTGATACTAACTTTCTTCTTTAGATTTATGAAGGAAATGATTGATAAAGGTTATATTTATATTGCTACTCCTCCATTATACCTAGTTAAAAAAGGAACTCAATCGAGCTACGCTTGGTCAGAAGAACAACGTCAAAGCCTTATTGCCGAATATGCCGTAAATGGTAATGAGAAAAATGTTCATACACAGCGATATAAAGGTCTTGGTGAAATGAACGCCGAACAACTTTGGGACACAACTATGAATCCTGCTACAAGAACACTGCGCCGAGTAACCATAGAAAATGATGCCTCTGCAGATAGAGTTTTCTCAATGTTGATGGGAGATGAAGTGCCTCCAAGAAGAGATTTTATTGAGCGTAATGCTCGCTATGCAAATATTGATGCTTAAACTTTTTTTAACTCAATTATCTTAATCTAAATAAAAATACAAAGGACTTCTATTTTAAATAGGAGTCCTTTTTTTTTATTCAGTTTCGCCACAATAAATATTAACATACTACTGTTTAAAAGTTGGTGATTAGGTTAAAATCCTAATTGAGCGAATATCTAATTTTATTCTATTAATAATATTAATTTAAATTATTGACAATGAGTGGAATATTGTTGTTTTTACCAGTAAGTGAAGCTGTAACAGCGGCACATGATAGCTTAACTTCTGCTGCTGCTGGAGTTCAAGGTGTTGGTCAGGAGATGTCAGTTTGGGATCTTACTCTAAAAGGTGGCTTTTTGATTATGGTTCCCTTAGCAATATTTTCAGTTCTTGCTATTTACATTTTTGTAGAGAGATTTATGGCTACCCAAAAAGCCTCCAAGGATGATTCAAATTTTATGGAAAATATTAAAGATTTGATTCACGATGGAAAAATAGATTCCGCAAAAGATTTATGCAAAAGCCGTGAAACTCCTTTGGCAAAAATGATAGAAAAAGGATTGAGCCGTCTGGGACGCCCACTTCCTGATATTAATCAGGCCATTGAGACTGTTGGAAAATTGGAAGTTTCTAAATTGGAAAAAAATGTTACACTTTTAGCAACTATTTCTGGCGCCTCTCCTATGCTTGGTTTCCTTGGAACTGTTACTGGCATGGTTCGCGTTTTTTTCGATATGGCAAATAGTGGTAATAATTTGAATATAGCTCTTTTATCAAATGGTATGTATCAAGCAATGGTTACCACTGTTGCTGGATTAATAGTAGGAATCATGGGCTTTGTTGCTTACAATATTATTGTAGCTCGTATCGAAAAAGTCGTTTTTATTCTCGAGGCAAGAGCTACAGAGTTTATGGATTTATTGCACGAACCTGTAAAATAAATTATCATGGCGATTAAATCACATAATAAAAGGAGTATGGAGTTTAGCACTGCATCTATGGCGGATTTAGTGTTTCTCTTGCTTGTCTTTTTTATTCTAACTTCTACTTTAGTTAGCCCAAATGTAATTCCTCTTTTGCTGCCAAATAGTAGTAGCCCAACGCCAATTGAAACCCAAAATGTAACTGTTTATATAAATGACCAAATGGAATTTTTTGTTGAAAATGCCGAAAACAAAGTTACTGAAGATGAATTGCAATCGGTACTTGCAGCAAAACTTGCTGGAATGCAGCAAGCTAATGTTGTTCTAAGAGCCGATAAAACTGTTGCTGTTCAGTATATTGTGGTGGTAATTGATGCCATCAATAAAATTAATGAATTAAGTTCTACAAATTATAAAGTTATTTTGGCAACTCAACAGAAATAATAATTTCATAAAAATATCGTTTATAAAACACAATATTAAAATATGAATTGGTTAAGAGACAAAAATAGTAGAGATGGAATTATAGGCACAATCTTTTTTCATATTGTTGTCATTTTCATTCTGTTTCTTCTTAGTCTTAAACCACCTTTTCCACCACCACCTCAGTTAGGAGTTGAAGTTAATCTTGGTGATGGCGACCAAGGAATGGGCGATATTCAACCTGAAACTCCCAACCAAACTTCTGCCTCAAAGCCTAAAACTTCTGAAAATATTGATAATGTTGCTACTCAGTCAACAGAGCAGTCAATTAAAATGAACAAAAACAATAAGAAGAAAATTGCAACACCTATAACTGAACCAGTTAAGCAAAAAATTGATGACAGATTTATCTTTAATAAGTCGAATGGAAAAAACAACGGAGGCAACGAAGGTAATACCGGTAAACCTGGAGACCAAGGAAATAAAAATGGCGATCCAAATGCCAAAAATTATATTGGCGATGGAGGTAATGGCGTATCTTTCAACTTATCTGGACGCAATAAACGCAAATTGCCATTGCCTCCAAAGGGCTTCACTGAAGAGGGCAGAGTTGTTGTAAAAGTTTGGGTCAATCGCGATGGAATGGTTACTAATGCCACCATTAGTATTATGGGCACTACAACAACAAGTTCATCGCTTCGCAAAAGAGCAATTGATGCCGCCATGAAATCTGAATTTGATAGCAAACCGGATGCTCCAGAAGTACAAACGGGTACAATCACTTATGTGTTTATTTTATCTAATTGACAGAGGAATTTTCACCGTTTTTACATAAAATTATACATTTCTTCAGAATTTTTGAGTGTTAGTTTTATCAAAAATACTCAATCAGCTTGTTGAAAAAACCCTTTTTAGGTTAAAAATTTATACGCAACGTATTTACTCTTTCTCTTGTCTTTCCACGTATTGCTAAGATATTTTATGATTTTTTTTCGTTTCAATATGATTTTTTTTTAGGATATCATATTTTATTATTGGAAATGAAAATTTTATCTACATTAGCAGCTGAAAATTGGGTTTCAACAAGCAATTATTTATTATGAGAATACAAAGGAATCTTATCATTATTAGTTTACTATTAATCATACCTTTTACCGCCATTAAGGCGCAAAGAAATTACACAAAAGAGGCTGACGATTTCTTCAAATATGAAGCTTATTATGCAGCAATACCATTGTATCGAAAGGCTTATGGGAAGGTTAGCAACCGTATCGAGAAAAAAAGAATAATCTATCAAACTGCAGAATGCTATCGTTTGACAAAAGACCCAAGAAAAGCTGAAAGTCAGTATCGTAGAGCGCTAAAAGCAAAATATTCCGACCCCATTATTTATCTCAGATTTGCAGAAGTTTTGCGCGAGCAAGCTAATTACCGCGAAGCTATTGAGCAATATAAGATTTATATTAAAAAAGTCCCTAATGATCCAAGAGGTTCCATTGGATTAAAATCTTGCGAAAATGTGCTTGAATGGGAAAAAAATCCAACAAGATATCAGGTAGAAAATGTAAAAAAAATTAACTCCCGAAACGACGATTTTTCCCCTGTTTATGCCGACAAAAATTATAGTTCAATAGTTTTTACTTCTACAAGAAAGGAAAGCGGAAACAAAATTGATATCAATACTGGCCAAGGCTATTCATCACTTTTTGTTGCTGTTTTAGATAAAAAAGCTAATTGGAGTCAGCCAGTTTTGATTGATGAGAAAAGGATGATTAACACAGACGAAAATAATGGTTCAGCCAACTTTAATAGGAAATATAACACTTTATATTTCACTCGTTGTATGTCAGAGAAGAAAACTATTCAAGGTTGTCAGATTTACTCATCATCCAAAAAAGGTAAACTGTGGAGCCAACCCGAAGTGTTGCCAATTGCAAGCGATTCCGTAGCCGTAGGGCATCCATCAATTTCTTCTAATGAGAAAGATATTATTTTTTCTTCAGATTTAGGTGGTGGATATGGCGGCAAAGATTTGTGGAAGGCAAGCAGAAGAAAAAAGACTGGTCCTTTCTCTAAACCTGTAAACCTTGGAAAAAATATTAATACCCGTGGGAACGAAATGTTTCCAACGCTTAGAATTTTAGACGATGGGACTACTTACCTTTACTTCTCTTCCAATGGTTTAGGTGGTGCTGGTGGTCTCGATATGTTTAGATCTGAAATGGTAAATGGTGAGTGGACGGAACCTGAAAATCTTGGACTTCCTCTAAATTCCGCTGGAGATGATTTCGGTATTGTTTTTAATGGAAGCAAAAACCTTGTTAAAACTGTAAGCACTACTCAACAAAAGATTAATTGTGAGGAGATGGGATTTTTTACTTCCGACAGAAAAGATACCAGAGGAAAAACAGATATTTATGAATTTTGGCTTCCTGAAATCGTGTTCACCCTTGCTGGTACTATTCGCGATAATCAAACTCTGCAGCTACTCCGCGATAGCAAAGTTGTGCTTTCAGGCTCCGATGGCTCTGTGCTTCAAACTACTACCGATCAAAGAGGATATTATTCATTTAATAAAAACCAGATAAACAAAAATTCAACTTATACCCTTGTTGTTACACATTCTGGATATTTTGCTAATAACGATGGAAAAACTACGACAGTAGGATTAAAGAAAAGCCAGGATTTGATTGTTAATCTTAATCTCGAGCCAATTCCACCAGACCCTATTCCACTTCCTGAAATTCAATATGACCGTGCTCGTTGGGAATTGAAACCACAATTTCAAGACTCATTGAATGGATTGATTAAAACTATGAATAAAAATCCTACAATTGTTATTGAACTTGCTTCACATACCGACTTCCTCGATGAAACTGTAAGAAATGATACTTTAAGTTTCAGACGTGCAAGGTCAGTTGTTGACTATTTAATAACCAAAGGAATAGATGCCGAAAGAATGATGCCTGTTGGCTATGGCGAAAGAAAACCACGAATGATAAAAACCGATTATATTGCAAAATCAGGTAAATATAAAGGCGTTCACTTTGCTGCTGGAACAGTTTTAGATGAAAACTTTATAAATTCTCTTCAGACAACTAATGAGAAAGAGGCTGCTCATCAGCTCAACAGGCGTACAGAATTTAGAATACTTCGCGACGACTATATTCCAAAAAATGCTAATGACTCATTAAAAGGAACAGTTAAAATTGCAGTTAACCCTGATGAAAACCAACTTCCTTTCCAGATTAAAAATGATACTATTTATGCTAATTGCATTCTCGATGGAAATACATATTCATTTGCATTTGTTGAAAAAGAAGATAATCTAAAACTCTCTTTGAGTGTTGTAATGGGATTAATAAATCAACATAAACTAACAAAAGCTGATTTTATGGATTTAGATTCTGCTTTTACCGAAGATGGAACTGTGAAAGATGGAATGAAATTTAATTTAAACAGTATGATGATAGGCAACAAACGAGTTAATTTTATTGATGCTGAATGCGATCATTCTCAAACAGTACCTATAATTTTTGGAAACTCGATAATGACTGACTTTTTTGATTACACCGTAGATAAATCAGCTAAGAAATTTATTTTCGAATAGCTTTTTTGCATATAATAAGCACTCTCATTTTTAAATGGGGGTGCTTTTTTTATTGAATGCTTGTTAATTATCCAATACTTAAGCTTAATAAGCTTATTTTTGCAACCCAAATTATTTTTAAATGAGTGTTGAGTCAAGATATAATTTAAGAGGAGTTTCTGCTTCAAAAGAAGACGTTCATAATGCCATTGCTAATATTGATAAAGGTCTATATCCCATGGCTTTTTGTAAAATTATTCCTGATATTCTTGGCAATGATAAAGATTTTTGTACTATTATGCATGCCGATGGAGCAGGCACAAAATCATCTTTAGCATATCTATATTGGAAGGAAACAGGCGATTTGTCAGTCTGGAAAGGTATTGCCCAAGATGCAATAGTTATGAACCTCGATGATTTGCTTTGCGTGGGCGTTACCGATAAGATTTTGCTTTCTTCCACCATTGGCAGAAACAAAAATTTGATTCCTGCTGAAGTTATTAAAGCCATCATTGAAGGTACAGAAGAATTCATTGCCAAAATGCAAGCCTTGGGCCTAGGAATATTTTCAACTGGCGGCGAAACTGCCGATGTTGGCGATTTAGTTAGAACAATAATTGTTGATTCTACTGTTACAGCAAGGATTAAACGCTCGGAAATTATTGATAATAGCAATATTAAAGCTGGAAATGTAATTGTGGGCTTAGCTTCTTTTGGCAAAGCTTCCTATGAAGATATTTATAATGGTGGCATGGGTAGCAACGGATTGACTTCAGCACGTCATGATGTTTTTAGCAAATACTTAGCAGAAAAATATCCTGAAAGTTTTGATTCATCAGTTCCTTATAACTTAATCTATTCTGGTACCAAGAGATTAAATGATCAATCAGAATTAGAAAATATTGATACTGGAAAATTAGTCTTATCACCTACAAGAACTTATGCCCCAATTATTTCAGAGATATTGAAATGGAATAGAGCTAAAATTAATGGAATGATACACTGCAGTGGTGGTGCGCAAACCAAAATTCTACATTTTGTCAACAATCTTCATATAATAAAAGATACGCTTTTCGCTGTGCCACCATTGTTTCGCTTAATCCAAAGTGAATCTAATACCAGCTGGAAGGAAATGTATAAAGTTTTTAATATGGGTCATAGATTTGAAATATATACCGATGAATCTACAGCAGAAAAAATTATTAGCATTTCCAAATCATTTAATGTAGAAGCCCAAATCATTGGTAGGTGTGAAAGTTTTAATGGTAAAAAATTGGATATTATTTCAGAAAATGGTAGATTTGAATATTAATTATGATAGATAAATTAGCAGAACTAAATAGAAGGTATGAAGAAATTGGTGAGCAGATGGCTGATCCTGCCACAGTTTTGGATATGAAAAAATTTGTGAAACTTAATAAGGATTTTAGCGATTTAGAGCCAATTATTAATGCTTACAAAGAGTATAAAAATATTTTGGAAAATATAGAATCTACAAAACTAATTCTACAAACAGAAAAGGATGAAGATTTTAGAACTATGGCAAAAGAAGAAACAGCAGAACTTCAAAAGCGAAAAGATGAAATTGAAGAGGCAATAAAACTCTTGCTTATCCCAAAAGATCCGCAGGACTCTAAAAATGCTGTGGTGGAAATAAGAGCGGGAACTGGAGGCGACGAAGCTGGAATTTTTGCTGGCGACTTATTTAGAATGTACATAAAATATTGTGATACACGTGGTTGGAAAGTTGATGTAGTGGATAAAACTGAAAGTAGTTCTGGCGGTTATAAGGAAATAGTTTTCAATGTTACTGGCAAAGATATTTACGGACAGCTAAAATATGAAAGTGGAGTTCATCGTGTACAAAGAGTTCCAAAGACTGAAACTCAAGGTAGAATTCATACCTCCGCCGCAACCGTAGCTGTTCTCCCCGAAGCCGAAGAATTTGACGTTGACATTCACCAAAACGATATCAGAAAGGATACTTATTGCTCCTCTGGACCTGGCGGTCAATCAGTAAATACAACTTACTCGGCCATCAGGCTAACTCATATTCCCACAGGAATTGTTGTTACTTGCCAAGATGAAAAATCGCAACTGAAAAATTTCGATAAAGCCATGAAAGTGTTGCGCTCACGTATCTATGATTTGGAATACAAAAAATATATGGATGTGATTTCTTCTAAAAGAAAAACTATGGTATCTACAGGCGACCGTTCAGCAAAAATTCGTACCTACAACTGGCCTCAAGGTCGCGTTACTGACCATCGTATATCGCTAACATTATACAACTTACCGTCTATAATCGATGGTGATATACAAGTGCTTATAGATGCTTTGCAATTGGCTGAAAATGCTGAAAGACTTAAAGAAGAAGTCGGTTAAAAGATATTATTATGAATAGAAATGAATTATTTGAATTGATAAAGAGAAAAAAATCATACCTATGTGTAGGATTGGATTCTGATATTGATAAAATTCCAAAACACCTTTTGAATGCTGAAGATCCAGTTTTTGAATTTAACAAGCAAATAATTGATGCAACTTTGCCTTTTGCTGTTGCCTACAAACCAAACGTTGCCTTTTATGAAAGTAGAGGTGTTGCCGGCTGGAATTCTCTTGTTAAAACTATTGAATATTTGAATAATTTTGGTAATGAGGTATTTACAATTGCCGATGCCAAACGTGGCGATATTGGAAATACTTCAAAAATGTATGCAAAAACTTTTTTTGAAAACATGAATTTCGATGCTGTTACTGTTTCTCCTTATATGGGCTCCGACAGCATTGAACCATTTTTGCAATTTCCAAACAAATGGACAATAATCTTGGCTCTTACATCCAACAAGGGAGCTGCTAATTTTCAATTGGCAAGACAAAACTTTTTAGAGACTCTGGAAAAACTTGGAATACGGTCAATGATTCGCAAAAGACTCTATGAGAGAGTTTTAGAAGATTCTCAAGAATGGGGAAATGTGGATAACACCATGTATGTGGTTGGAGCTACAAAAAGCGAATTTATGGATAGTGTGCGCTCTTTTGTGCCTAATCATTTCTTGCTTGTTCCTGGCGTTGGCGCACAAGGCGGAAGCCTGAAAGAAGTTTCGGAACATGGAATGAATGACCATTGCGGTCTTCTTATTAACTCCTCAAGAGGAATTATTTTTGCTTCTAACGAATTGGACTTTGCTAAAGTAGCAGCTCAAAAAGCTAATGAAATTCAAAAACTTATGGAGGATTTTTTAATAGCTAAGAAGCTGATTTAACTTATTATGAAGCTGAAAATCGCCCTCTTTTGCTGCTTTTTTCTCCTCCTTTTTTCTGCCTATTCTCAATCTGAGAATACCGATTACGATTTCGATGAATACATAGAAAACCCTGATACTGTTTCTATTGACATTAAAGATTACTCAAAATATACAACAGCTCTTGGAGGAGATTCTGTTAGAATAATTAAAGACAAACCTGCTGCCGGGCTTATAAAAGATTATTATCCAAATGGTAAAATCAAACATCTTGGATATTATTCAAAGGGCAAATTGACTTCTACTTATAAAAATTTTTATTCTAATGGCACTTTAGAAAGAGAATTTAAAGCCCTTGGTACTTCTGGTGGAATTCTAAATTTATTTTTCTCCGATGCCAAACCCAGATTGAAAATACGATATTTTAAAGGAAATAATATTGAATATATCGAATATTATCAAAATGGAAATGTTGCCTCTCACGAAAAATTTGATAAAAGAGGCGAACAGTATGATTTTTTTAAAACATTTTATCCTGACGGTAATTTGAAGATGGAAATGTATTTGATAGATAAAAAAAATAATACATACCAAGAAAAAATTTACTGGGATAATGGAAATTTGAAACAAGAAGGAATAAAAAATTTCAATAAAAGCAACGGCGATTATCAAAAAAATGGCGAATGGAAATTATATCTCGACAGTGGGAAATTATTTAAGATAGAAAATTATAATTTTGGTGATTTAGAAGAAAGCAAATGAGCTTTTGTAATTCATCTGTATTGGTTAAAATTGTATTTTAGCAACCTAATTATATTTTATGCATAAAAGAGAGATAAAAATTGAGTTTCTTGAGTATGAAAGTTCTGAAAACTTGCCTGATGTAGAAAAAGACCTATTGAAGCAAGCAAAAAATGCAGCCTCCAAAGCATACGCACCATATTCACATTTTCACGTTGGTTCAGCAGTATTGCTAAAAAACGGAAAAATATTTTTGGGCAACAATCAAGAGAATGCTGCCTATCCATCAGGTTTATGTGCCGAGCGGGTTGCTCTCTTTTCGGCTTCTGCCAGATACCCTGGCGTAGATATTTTAGCTATTGCCATCACAGCCACTTCAAAAGAAACTTCGATAAATGAGCCAATAACGCCTTGCGGAGCTTGCCGTCAGGTGATGATTGAATATGAAAATATGGCGAAGGGAAATATTAAAATAATTATGTCTGGAGAGCGTGGTAAAGTGCTGGTATCAGAAACTGTTAAAAATCTAATTCCTTTAAGTTTTGATGGAAATCACCTTATTAAAAAATAAAAATTATGAAATCATTTTTTAAAATTCTTCTAATTCCTGCAGTCCTGATTTTGCTTTCTTTAAAGTCAGATATGCCTGCTTATCAATATTTTGATTGCGATGGGGAAAAAATTAGTTATCAAAAAATGTTGAGACAATTGTCTGAAGCTGACATAATTTTCTTTGGCGAGCAACACGATAATTCAATTGCTCATTGGATGGAATTAGAATTAGCAAAAGACCTTGTTGAAGCAAAAGGTCAAAATCTTATTATTGGTGCCGAAATGTTTGAAGCAGATGGGCAACTTCTTATTGATGAATATATTGGTGGTAAAATTATGGAGAAAATCTTTATGGATCAAGCTCGCCTTTGGCCAAACTACAAAACTGATTATTCACCAATTCTTAAGTTAGCTCTTGAAAACAAACTTAAATTTGTTGCTACAAATATTCCACGCCGATATGCCTCTTTAGTAAATTATGATAATTTTTTCGCCTTAAATAATCTTAGCGACGAGGCAAAACAATATATAGCACCTCTTCCAATAAAATATGATTCAACAGTAGCATGTTATAAATCTATGGCTGATATGATGTCAAAAATGAGCGGGCCTAAACATACCGTAACTTATATTGCCGAAGCACAGGCTATTAAAGATGCAACTATGGCTTACTTTATCTTAAAAAATTTGACAGCTGGTAAAACTTTTTATCATTTTAATGGTAGTTATCATTCTGATAATCACGAAGGTATTGTTTGGTGGATTAAACAACAGCGCCCTGACCTTAAGATAATGACAATTTCTACAGTTGAGCAAGATAGCCTTTCAAGCATTTCTGATAAAGAAAGTTTGAAATTGGCTGATTTTATTTTAGCAGTGGACAAGGATATTACAAAAACTCATTAACAATTAAATTATGCGTAAAATATTATTATTCAGTAGCTTGATACTGATGGTGGCTTCTACGAAAGCACAAGATAAAATTGAAAATCAAGCCTATACTTTCACAAATTTAAAGGAAATACCTCATACTTCCGTCAAAAATCAATATAGATCTGGAACCTGCTGGAGTTTCTCGGGCCTTGCATTTCTTGAAGCTGAGGCGATAAGGAAAGGAAAACCAGCTGTTGATCTTTCTGAAATGTTTGCAGTCTGGAATACTTATTACAATAAATCTCTTAAATATGTAAGAATGCACGGCACAATAAATTATGGTGGTGGTGGCGCCTTCAACGATGTTACCGACATATTGAGAACTTATGGGCTTGTTCCTGAAGAAGCTTATAAAGGGATAAATTACCAAGAAGAAAATCATATTCATGGCGAGATGGATGCACTTTTGGATGCAATGGTGAAATCTATAGTTTCTAACCCAAATAGACAACTTACTACCGTGTGGCCACAAGCAATTGCTGGTGCTTTAAATGCATATTTAGGATCCATTCCAGAAAAATTTTCTGTCGATGGCAAAGAATATACGCCCAGACAATATGCCGATAACTATTTGGGTATCAATGCTGACGATTATATTATGATTACTTCATTTTCTCATCATCCATATTATAAACCGTTTATTTTAGAAGTTCAAGATAATTGGGCTTATGGCGAGGTTTACAATCTTCCATTGAGTGAGATGATGTCTTCTATCGACAATGCTCTCGACAAAGGTTATACTGTTGCTTGGGCTGCTGATGTTAGTGAAAAAGGCTTCCAATGGTCAAAAGGTTTTGCCGTGGTTCCCGATGAAGATGCAAAAGAAATGGCTGGCCTTGAACAAGCAAAATGGGAAGAGATGAGCAAAAAGGACAAGATGAATGAAATTTATAAATTCGATAAGCCGATAAAAGAAAAAATTATTACTCAGGAATTGCGACAAAAAGAATTCGACAACTACGAAACAACCGATGACCATGGAATGCTGATAGTGGGGAATGCAAAAGACCAATTGGGCAACGAATACTACATCATTAAAAATTCTTGGGGAGTGGATCAAAAATACAAAGGATATTTTTATGCTTCAAAATCTTTCGTAGCATTAAAAACAACTTCCCTTATGGTAAATAAGGATTCTTTGACAAAAGATATGCTTAAGAAATTGAATATAAAGTAATTTATGTTTGAAGATAGAAACCCAAGAACCGAACTTTCTACCTTAGGAGAGTTCGGATTAATAGATTTGATAAGTAAAGATATTGAAATTAAAAATATTTCTACAGAATATGGTATTGGCGATGACTGCGCTGTACTTGAAGCCAATGGAAAGAAAATACTAATTTCAACCGACCTTTTGATTGAAGGTGTCCATTTTGATATGACTTTTACGCCACTAAAACATTTGGGATATAAAGCTGTTATGGTGAATCTTTCTGATGTGGCTGCCATGAATGCAATACCTACGCAAATAACTGTAAGTGTGGGAGTTTCAAATCGGTTTTCGGTGGAAGCAGTTCAAGAATTGTTCTCAGGAATGAAACTCGCTTGTAAGAAATATAATATTGATATTGTAGGTGGCGACACTACTTCCAGCCAAAAAGGATTGGTTATCTCGATTACTGTTTTTGGTTTTGCCGAAAACACCGATATTGTATTCCGCAATGGTGCAAAAATTAACGACCTCGTTTGTGTAAGTGGTGATTTGGGGGCTGCCTATGTTGGCCTTTTAGTTTTGCAGCGCGAAAAATCTGCATTTATTGTTAACCCAGAGATGCAGCCCGATTTAGAAGGAAATGAATACGCCATCGAGCGACAGCTGAAACCTGAGGCCAGAGTCGATATTATCAATATTTTAAAAGAAATTAATGTAAAACCCAGCGCTATGATTGATATTAGCGATGGACTTGCTTCGGAGTTAAAACATATTTGTAAGCAATCCAAAACGGCTTGCACTATTTATGAGGACAAAATTCCTATCGACCAGCAAATATGGGACACTGCAAGAAAATTTGATATGGACCCAACCTTATGCGCATTAAATGGCGGTGAAGATTATGAACTGCTTTTTACCATTCAACAATCGGATTTCGAGAAGATTAAATCCATAAAAGAAATATCAATAATTGGATATATTACGGATGAAAGTGAAGGATTAAACCTAATAACTAAAAACGGAGTTTCGGCTCCAATTGTTGCTCAAGGTTGGGATGGATTAAAGTAAACTTAATGCTATAATTGATAGCTTTAAATTTAAAAATATTTATCATCATTACAGTCGTTTTTATTACTTTTGAAATTCAAAATTATGATACAAAATGGATAAATTTGTCGTATCGGCACGAAAATACAGACCAGTAACTTTCAATGAAGTTGTTGGGCAAAATGCTATAACAAACACTCTTAAAAATGCCATAAAATACAATCATATTGCTCAAGCATTTTTGTTTACTGGTCCTAGAGGCGTTGGAAAAACTACTTGCGCAAGAATTTTTGCAAAGACGATAAATTGTGAATCACTAACAGAAGATATGGAGCCTTGCAACAATTGTGAAAGTTGCAAATCCTTCGATTCATCTTCATCTTTCAACGTTCATGAGTTAGATGCAGCTTCAAATAATTCCGTTGATGATATAAGAAGATTGGTGGAACAAGTGCGAATTCCTCCGCAAGTAGGTAAGTATAAAGTTTATATAATTGATGAAGTGCACATGCTATCCCAAGCGGCTTTTAATGCGTTTTTGAAGACCTTAGAAGAGCCACCAGATTATGCAAAATTTATCCTTGCAACAACAGAAAAATACAAAATCATTCCTACAATTTTATCGCGTTGCCAAATTTACGACTTTAATAGAATTACAGTTAGCGACATTGCCAATCATCTTAGATATGTATCAGAAACAGAAGGTATTGTGGCTGAAGAAGAAGCACTGCATATCATAGCCAAAAAAGCTGATGGGGCTCTGCGTGATGCACTTTCAATTTTCGATCAAATAGTTAGTTTTACTGGTAAAAATATCACTTATGAATCAACTATTTTGAATTTGAATGTGTTGGATATCGAAAATTATTTCAAACTAACCAGCATTTTGTTGGATAAAGATATTACACAGAGTTTCTTGCTTTATGACGATATCTTAGCAAAAGGTTTCGATGGCAATCATTTCATCGGCGGCTTAGCTGAACATTTTCGCAATTTGTTAGTTGTTAAGGATAAGGCAACGGTGAAACTTATGGAAGTTCCTGATGCTGTAAAAAAGCATTACATTGAACAAACTCAATTCTGTAACCTGAAATTTTTGATTTCTGCTTTGGAAATTTGTTCCAATGTGGATTTAAATTATAAAGCTGCTGTGGATAAGAGGTTGTTTGTAGAGCTTAATTTATTAAAATTGTGCCAGTTAAACGGTGAAATTCAAGATGCGGAAATTGTAAAGAAGCCGTTGCAAAATTCTGCTCAAGCAGCAATAAAATCCGAAACTGCTAAAATTGTTGAGCAATCTCAAAAGCCTATTGATATAGAAAAGCCTGAGCCAACAGTTTTGAAAGCACCGCCAGATATGACAGAAACAGATATGAAAAAACCCATTTCTGAAATAAACTTCTTTAAAAAAGAAATTGCTGCTGAAAAAGATATTACCCTTAATGATATTGCATCAGCATCAGCATCTGGAGATGCAGAGAATGTTGAAAAAACTCCAACCCAAGGCTTAAATAAGTTCGCTAATTTTGGGTTCTCTATAAAAGATGATATTAAAGACCAAGGTGCAGTTATCAATAAAGAAAAGAAAGTAAATGGTGAACTTGAAAAAGTAAATGAAAATGTTATAAAAATTATTCCTTCAAAAGATTTGAAAGAGGCTGTTAACCAATATGCTACCATAATAAAATTAGAAGAAATTGCATTTTCTAAAGCTCTTAATCCCGATAAAATTTCAATTGAAGAAAATAATACTGTTAAAATTATCCTAACCAATAAAGGTATGGACGACAGAGATAAAAAAAATAACTTATTAAAATTTCTGAGAGAAAAGTTTGATAATTCTCAGATTCTATTGCAGGTAGAAGTAATAGAAGATGAAGTACTGCTAAGAGACGATCCAATGGAAAATTATATCAAGATAAAAGAAATAAATCCTGTAGTAGAAAAAATTAGATCACAACTCGATCTCGATTTTTAAAGTTTCATAGTTTTATTTTGACTGTGAAGTTTGGTGTAATAGTTTTATGAATATTAAAATTTAAGTAATAATCCTAAAGAATTGATAATATGCTTGTTAAAATTTACGGAGCCACACTTCACGGAATCGATGCGATAAAAATAACTATAGAAGTAAATATTAGTACGGGTATAAATTTCAATCTTGTGGGCCTACCAGATAATGCTGTTAAAGAAAGCAGGCAAAGAATTGAGGCTGCATTAGGAAATATTGGTTTTAAATGGCCAGGAAAAAAAATTACTATTAACATGGCTCCTGCCGATATTCGCAAGGAAGGCTCAGCGTACGATTTGCCTTTAGCAATAGGTATTTTGGCGGCTTCCGAGCAAATTAGTGCTAATAATTTAGATGATTTCATGATGATGGGTGAGCTATCACTTGATGGAAGTTTGCTGCCAATTAAGGGAACTTTATCAATGGCAATTGAGGCAAGAAAGCAAGGCTATAAAGGACTGATTGTGCCAATGGAAAATGCCAACGAAGGAGCAATAGTGAATAATTTGGAGATTTATGGAGCAAGTAGTTTAAACGAAGTAATCAATTTTTTTGATAAAGGAGATTCGCTTACAAAATTTGAAATTAATACTCGTGATGAGTTTTATTCAAAATTAGCTGAATATGAATATGATTTTGAGGATGTAAAAGGACAAGCAAATATAAAAAGAGCCTTAGAGATTGCTGCTTCTGGAGGGCATAATGTTATTATGATTGGTCCTCCAGGTGCTGGTAAAACAATGCTTGCCAAACGATTGCCATCAATTCTGCCACCATTAAATTTGCATGAAGCTCTTGAAACTACAAAGATTCATTCTGTGAGTGGACTTATGGGAGCCAATTCCTCACTTATTTCTGTTCGTCCTTTCCGAGCGCCGCACCATACAATTAGCGATGTTGCACTTGTTGGTGGAGGTACTTATCCTCAGCCTGGTGAAATTTCTTTGGCACATAATGGTGTTCTCTTTTTAGATGAGTTGCCAGAATTTAAAAGAACTGTATTAGAAGTAATGCGGCAACCAATGGAAAACAGGGAAATCACTATCTCAAGAGCTAAATTTTCTGTGGATTATCCAGCAAGTTTTATGCTGATTGCCGCTATGAACCCTTGTCCTTGTGGTTATTACAATCATCCTGAAAAAGCATGCGTTTGTGCCCCAGGAGTTGTAAGAAAATATTTGAATAGAATTTCAGGCCCATTATTAGATAGAATTGATATCCATATTGAAGTTACTCCAGTACCTTTTCGGGAGCTTTCTAAGATTAGTAAATCTGAAAATAGTAAAACTGTTAGAGAAAGAGTTATTAAAGCGCGTGAAATTCAAAGTATTAGATTCCGTGATGAAAAAAATATCTACTCAAATGCTCAGATGAGCACGCGAATGCTTAATAAATATTGCCAAATTAGCGAGCAAGGAAAGGACTTGCTGAAAAACGCAATGGAAAGGCTCGGTTTATCTGCTCGCGCTTATGATAGAATTCTAAAAGTATCGCGCACTATTGCCGATTTAGATAATAGCGAATCTATTAGTAATGAGCATCTTTCGGAGGCAATAAATTATAGAAGCCTCGATAGAGATAATTGGGGAACATAAAAGAATTGAAGTTAAATTTTCATTTTTTTCTCCTGACTTTGACTAAGCATTACCTTAAGTCAAATTCCAAAAATTTCATTAAAAAAATAGAGCAATTAATTTATGTTTGGCAGTTAAAAACATTATATTTGTCAGTATAGTTTAGCTAATGTTCTTCTATTCTTCGGGTTGTA